>FMSI01024591.1_pt1 | contig 32302 bp, 30 predicted proteins | sample 1504471 | NCBI WGS metagenome assembly FMSI01 (sample SAMEA4475357, study PRJEB15587) | soil metagenome | biome: Soil; feature: Field | place: India | collected 2015-03-11 | depth 0 m
CCGCTAATTCACCGTCACCGACAATGCCAACCGTACTTATAGCCATCTTTGCCCTCCTCACCGAACATCTAGAATAGGGCAGTAAAGGTCCAGTGTCAAGTTAAAATTTAAAATCAGCTCTACTGTCTTTCCTTTAAGGCCTGAGTTATTATGAAATCGTACCCTGGATAAATTGGCGAATATAGTTATTAACGAGTACCGGTTTCTCGTGGATAACCCAGTGCGAACCGTCAGGGATGCGCTTGACTGTTAGATTGGGTACATATTTCTCAAGGCCATCAAGGTTACCAGTGAGCAAAAAACGGTCCTTCTCACCCCAAATTACCAGCGTGGGCACATTAACAATGGCTGGCGAAGGATCGATAAGCAAATCGTTTATGGCCTGGTCACTCTCCCCAGTAAATGGGCCAAGGCTTGCTGCCCTATAATAATTCAAGCCTCCGGTAAGTGCACCTGGCTGTGACCAGGCCTCAATATATGCCATACAGTCTTGCTCAGTAAAGTACCCCTGCTTAAGACCATCTGAAAGTACAGTATCAACAAGCAGTTTGTAATTGTCTCGAGATAGTATCTCCTCAGCCTGTGCTGTGCGATGCACCAAGATATACTGGCTAGCTTTCTGCTGAGCTGGATTGTCACGCAGTTCACGTATAAATGTAACCGGATGTGGTGCATTAATAATGATAAGCTTTTCCAGATAGTTTGAATGACGCATCGCGAATGCCCAAGCCACACCACCGCCCCAATCATGACCAACCAGAATGAATTTCTTATGTCCCAGATGATCAACAAGAGCACGCACGTCCTCAATTAAATGCTTCATCCTGTATTGCTCGATATCGGCAGGTTTTGATGACAGATTGTACCCACGCATATCCGGGGCAACAGTTTGATAATCCTTCCCGAACTCGACGAGCTGATTCTTCCACGCGTACCAGAACTCAGGAAATCCATGGAGAAATACTATCAGCCTACCCCTGCCTGCAGTGACATAGTGCAACTGGATATTATTGACGTCAACATACTTGTGTTCGAACATCTTCTGCTAACCTCAAAAATTAATATTTCTCACTCTCGCAGCATAACTCAAATTGCCGACTGCAATATGTTGCACTCATTAACAAAAACAAATGTCCAGCTTTTTGATAAAATTAGCACTGCGTTGAGCAACATGTCAAAGACGAGAGACGAATTAGAATCAGAAGGTTGGAAACTAGCCTCAATCACCGGTGGCAACCATCTCAAGAGGATTCTAAATATGTACCAAGAGCTCGGAATTGAGGCCTATCTAGTAGAAGTCAGACCTGACGAGTGTGGCCAGTGCACAGAATGTTTTACTGCTGGTAACGAGACTATTTACGCAATTTACACCAGACAGCAACGCACCTGACAAACGTCAGACCCGTAGCAAGATCCTCTTTGTCTTCTTCTATCAGCTCAGTATTCACAATTTTACTTCTGGGAACTTGTCTTCTTTAGAAACTCCTCAACCTTGGCTACCAGGTCTTTAGGTTTAATAGGTTTCATAATATACTCGGAAACTTCGAAGGGAAACGGCTGCCCCAGCGATTCAGAAAAGCTAGTCAGCGCCAGAACAGGAATCTTAGCCAGGGTCGGATCCTTTCGAAACTGGTCTGCAAAAATGAATCCGTCCGCCACCGGCATCAGTATGTCCAAAACAACCAAATCTGGTTTTTCTTTCCTCGCCTTCTCCAGCCCTTCCTGTCCATTGTAGGCCACGATCACCTCGTAAGCCTTACTTTCCAAAGCCCCTCTCATTACCGCCACGAGGTCAACATCATCATCAACAAGTAAGATTTTCGGTCTCTGTGGCATGTTTAGTACCTCCTTAGTTAATTTTTTTTCTTTACTTTAAGGCTTAATTGCTTGATTAACCAGCTTGAGCAACCACTTGTCTTTTGGGCAACGTAAATGTAAACCTGCTTCCCTTTCCTGTTTCAGGGCAGGGACTTTCAGCCCAAATTTTACCACCATGAGCTTCCACTATCCTTTTAGAAATGGATAGGCCCAACCCAGTCCCCTTCACACCAACATTACTACCCCGGAAAAAATCTTCAAACAACCGAGGTAAATCCTCTGGTGAAATGCCAATCCCCGTGTCCATTACTTCAACTTTAACTTCACTGTCACCATCCGTCACTCTGACCACTACCGAGCCCTCGCGAGTATAATTGATGGCGTTACTTGTTAGATTCGTTATCACCTGCTGCAGCCGACGGCCTGCTCCGTAGATCTTGGGCGAACTTAGGGGTAATTCGACCTTCAACTCTAGCCCTTTCTGCCTTGCCACGCTCTCCAAACCTTCGGTAGCTTGCCTAACCACGTCATTGAAAGAAATCTCCCTCATCTCACGGTTAATCTGACCAGCTTCGATACGAGGTATGTCTAACAAGTCAGTAATCAGCGTCAAAAGTCCATCAATTCTCCTTATGCCCCTCTGCATTAGATCTCTCTGTCCATCAGTAATAGGACCGGTATACCCATCCACTATATATGACAACAAGCTTTGGGTCGCCACCAAGGGAGATTGAAGGTCGTGGGCAACAACACTAAGAAACCGGACAAAGCGGCGCCTCTCGTCTACTAGTTTGACTACTTCGGCGGAAATCTGTTCTAACTCTTTCGTTTTTTGTTCCAAAAGCTGGTCTCTTAATTTTACCACCTCATGCTGCCTCCTCCGCAACTCACCCACAATAGCAGTGGTAACATAAGTAGAGGAGTAAGCTAACGTTACCAATGCAACCAAAACTCCAGCAATGTAACCAGCATCTCTATACAGATATGGGTGCACAAACCCCGTAAGATTTGTGTGCGGTATTATCCAGGCATACTCCAAAAGAACCAGCGTAATAACCATTCCCATTGCTATGGTAGTCAGCTCATATGCTCGCCTCCTGGGCAGAAAAATACCAGCCGCAGTAGTATGGATTATGTACAGAAACAAAAATGGGTTTTCTATTCCACCAGTAAAATGTAGGAGGAAAGTGAGCATTATCAGGTCTAGAATTATCTGGGTATTGCCATATCTCACAGCTCTACTGATAACTAATTCAGGTTTTTGCGCTCTCAGATTATAAGTCAACCATAGAAATACCAAATTATAAAAAGCGATAACTGCGCAGACTATATATACTTGTGTTGTGGGGATATAAATACCAAATACCTTTGTTGCTACCAGCGTAGCAAAAATGATGGCTGCAACAGCAAGCCACCTCATATTGACATAAACCGTGAGGCGCAGGATCAAAGCTCTTTGCGCGGGAGTGAAATCCGTAGTTTTGACTTCCTCAAATGACACCATGGATAACTTAAGAACCTCACCTACATTGCACTTAATTCCCTAAACCCGCTTGAAGTAGTCTTTTTGTAAAAACGCAAGACCTGGCACAGTTATCTAACCTGGTCGTACCTAACAAAGCGTAAAAACTTTGTATTCCCTGCGGAGCACAACCAATCCAGTTCTACACGCCTTTCAAAGCCAGATGATAACCCTAAACCAGGTCTAGTGCAACGTTTCAGCAGTCTGAATTACGGTCTTTGTAAAGTTCGTATCAAGTTGCCGTTGCAATCTCTTATGTTCACTATCAATGGCATTCCGCCAGGCATAGCGTGAGTTGCACAGGCCAAACAGGGGTCATAAGCCCTAAAAGCCATCTCTACAACATTAAGTAAACCTTCCCGTACTTCTGTACCCTTGACAAATTCCATAGCCGCCTTTTTGACAGATAAACATATTGGGGCAGCATTGTGTTGTGTCGCCACTATAAGGTTCACTTTCGTAGTTTTACCTTCAGCGTCAGCCTCATAATGATGGATTAACGTTCCTCGCGCTGCTTCGACGCACCCGATACCCACTTTGTTCAACTTAAGGTCCATATTACGTATGTCTTTGCTGGTAAGAAGCGGGTCGTTAGCAATCCTCTGCATATGCTCGGCGGCCTGGAGCGCTTCAATCAATCGTGCCCAGTGATAGGCTAGAGTATGATGACTGGGCTTGCCCCCCAATATATCAAACATCGCCTCATACTCCCTCTGCGCCAGTGGGGTTAACATACTATCAGCTGCATTTAACCTGGCAAGAGGACCTACTCGATATAATGAGGTCGTCTTGTCATCGTTCAAGCCATTCCACCCTACTTTTCGCAGGTGAGTTAGCCTTATATACGTCCAGGGCTCAACCCACTCGCCTATATAGTCGATATAATCATGGTAGTCAAACAAAGCGTATTCTTCGCCCTTAGGGTTAACTACCCTACACTTCCCTTCATAAAAATTTACTCGATTGCTCTCATCCACTAACCCCATATAGTAAGTATTTAATTTATAAGAGTCGTTCAAAACGAGATCCAGGTATTGCTTGTTATCTAATACAATCTGCTTGAATAATTCCAGTGAAAACTGGCAAAATTCGACGCAGAAGTCGGCGGTCCCAATTATCCATTTTCTATCATCTTCAGTAATCCCTCTTGACACTCCACCAGGCAAACCACCCTCAGGATGACAAGGCTTGCTGGCAATATGTCGAATTATTTCCCGGCACCTTCGCCTTGCTTCAATAACCTTCCCACCGATTTCCAACCCGACTTTTTTTACTACACCAAGAATATTCCGTTCCGCCGGGTCAGCATCTGGCCCGAGCACAAAATCTGGTCCGGCAAGAATGAAGAAGTGCAACAAATGGTCCTCTACAAAAAATGCATTGTAATGAAGCTGCCTTATTAGCTTCGCGGTAGGTGTTGGCTCCACTCCGTACAGGTCGTCTAGGGCTTTGACAGATGCCATATTATGGGGCGTCGGACAAACACCACAAATATTAGGCATGATTCGTGGCAATTCCTCTACTGGTCTACCGATGCAGAACCTCTCGAAACCCCGTAGCTCCACTACCTGCCAATAGGCATCCTCTACATTTCCCTTGTCGTCAAGAAAAATCTCTATCTTTCCATGTCCCTCAAGTCTGGTTATCGGATTTATGGTTATTCTTTTTTTCATACAGCACCTCTCTAGTCTTAATCACTTAGCCCTTTTCCCTTCAGAAAAGAAACAGGTAATGCAAATCGGTACAAATAGCCAACAGGGTCAACAATTTGGTCTACGATTCTAGTTATCTCATCATCGCCCTGGGCATCCAGTATTGATGCCAGAGCCGAAATAAACTTGGCGCCGGAGTCCACAACTCCTTCTACAGGGCCAAAACAGCCCCGACAAGGCATATTGATATTCATGCAAGCTTCTCCACAACCATCGCGAGTAGCAGTCCCCAGACAAATTATCCCCTGGGCTAAAAAACAAGTTTCGGGGTCAGCTTCTACCTCGTGAATCCTTTTAATTTCCCGTATTGCCATCCTATCCGGCTTCGATTTGTTGCGCCTACAACTGTCGCACAAAGCCCTGTGAGGCGCCAGAGTTGAACCTTTAGTTGGAAGCTTATTTTCAAGCACTGCGCTCACAGCATACATCACTAAATAAGGAGGGGGAGGACACCCAGGCAAATAGTAATCAACGTCAATTACATCTCTCAACGCATAAACACAGTCGAACAATTCGGGCAAGGTAAGCTCACTTCCATTAATATGACTGCTCACTTGAGGATAATTTCCATTAGGATTGACGACCGTTGGGGCTTTATGATAAACCCAGCCAAAAATGTCCTCTTTCGTAGTCAGGTTTGCCAGACCAGGCGTTCCACCAAAACAAGCACAGGCACCAAAGGCAAGAATTAGCTGAGATTTTTTCCTCAGCATCCTTGCCACCTCCTCCTGCTCAGAGTTCCTAACATTTCCATTAACTATGCTCAATACAATTTCGCCGTCCTTCATGAGTTTGATGGCATCATACTTAAAATCCAGCGCCACCGGCCAAAAAACAATATCGACTGCCTCCGCAACACGAAGAAGCACTTCATTTATGTCCACCACTGCCTCATCACAACCGCCACAACCTCCCAGCCAACAAATGGCAACTTTCGGCTTCGCCATATTATTTCCCTCCCTTTGTTCTAACTACTTCCTTGGGCATCCTCTCTGCTGCCTTGGCCCTCCTGCACGGGCCTAGTTTTGCCAGCTCCTTGCTCATGTCTCTCACGATCTGTGGTATTCGGCTTCCATCAGGATCAACTGACAGCTCCATCCTAACCCTTTCCTTCTCTATACCGATAGACTCAAGCAACTTACGGAAAAGATACACCCTCTTTTTCGCCTCGTAATTACCATCTTGATAGTGACAGTCTCCCTCCGGACAGCCCAGTATCAAAATTCCGTCAGCACCTTCCTCGAAAGCCTGGACCAGATAAGTGGTATCGATTTTCCCTGTGCAAATAACCGGGACCCAATTCTCGACCTTACTCGAAAGGTCAGTCTCGTCAGTCAGATAGCCCCAGCCGAACTTGCAGGAAAAACACACTATCTTCGGTTTGTACTCGCTCAAGGTTACCCTCCTCTAAGATATTTATTAAATGTTTATGCCAAAGATGCGTATACTTTGGTTATCCTTTGTGATGTATCGTCACCGACCATGTTTCTCGCCTGGGACGGGCACGCTACGACGCACATACCACAGGACTTGCATCTGAACATATCCGTTTCAGACCTTAGCTTGCCGCCATCATCATTAAGATGCGCTGCGTAATAGTTACAAACAAATACGCAATGACCGCAGCCACTGCATCTTGCCTTATCCACCTCAACTGGACTTAAAGATTTCTGAAAACCGATAGATATACAGGCTTTGCAAGATAAACAAGGACCACAAGTTACACACCTTTTTGCCTCCTCTATCGCCTCTCTCAGCGTCAAACCTTTTTCAAAAAGCTGGAAATGCATTCTGTTTTCAGGCGGTATCCACAGTACCTCCGGCTCACGCTTATAATCTCTTCTAAACGGTATCTCATACGCCTCATAATCTCTTCTACGCCCCTCCTTCATATCCACGCCCCTTAAATACCTGTCAATTGATTCTGCCGCCACAAGCCCCTCCCCCATAGCTTCCACCATGAAACCAACTCTCCTCACATCACCACCTATGAACAGCCAAGGTTTACTCGCGCTTTGCAAAGTCATGGAGTCAATATCGAGCCTTCCCCTTTCATCCAGAAGGCCTTCCCTCTGGAGCAAAGGTCTATCAGGAGCCTGGCCAATTGTAATTATCAGTATGTCTCCGGTCAGGTCTATGCAGTCGCTGCAATCAAATTTAGGGTTGAAACCTTCCTGGTCAAATACGCTAGTACATGCAGGACAATTAATTCCTTTAAATTTCCCATTTTCTCCAAAGATTTTTCTCACGCCACGACTATAAACTATCCTTATACCTTCTTCCCATGCCCCACGGATTTCCTCTTCGTCAGCAGGTATACCATCCTTATGGTCCTTATCCTCACGTTCAAGACATACGATGGTTACCTCACCACCCTGCCTCCTGACAGACCTGGCCACATCAAAAGCCACGTTACCGCCACCTGTCACTATAACCCTTTTACCTTTAAAATAGTCCAGGGGAATATTGCCGTGACCTACCTCATACAGGTATGTGAGTCCATACATCACACCCGCCAGATCCTGCCCTTCAACAACCTGTCCCTCAAAAGTCAGAACCCTAGGATACGGTAATCCCGTTGCCAAAAACACTGCCCTAAAACCTGATTGTCTCAACCTTTCCAGCGTTATCCTACCTGTACCTAGCTTGCTATTGTACCTAATATCTATACCAGCGATCCTTACGAGGTTTTCAATCGTAGTCTGCAAAATCTCCTTGGGCAGCCGGTAGTCCGGTATTAGCCATAACGCTCCCCCGAGCCGATTAGAGGCCTCGATTATAGTCACCCGGTATCCTTTCTTACTCAGATGGTAAGCACACATCAGACCACCTGGGCCCCCACCAATCACCGCCACATCCTCTTTGTCTCTGACAATGTCTAATTCCTCTCGATCCTTCAAATAGTCAGTATAGACATCGGATAAGAATCTTTTAAGCAATCTTCTTTTAATTGCCCCACCCTTTTTACTGTAGTTACACTCAAGTTCGCAAAGACCACATATGTAACCGCAAATGTTAAAAAAGGGATTTCTTTCGTAGAGATAATTGCCAATCTGAATTATACCTTCTCTTGCCAAATCCGGGTCATCGGGAAGAAGAGAAATAAGCACATTCGTCCGCTGGATATCCTCATTTATGGGACATTTGATTTGACACGGAGGCAAGCACTGCTTTACGGCAGCCTCCGCACGTGCGACCCCGGTAGCTTCAGTCTTCCACATATCTAATTTAAACCTCCTTGCGCGATTTCTCCGTGTTCTTACAACAGCAAAGGCAATTATACCTATTATCCTTCCCCAAGACAAGCCTTCATGCCTAGGTATATTTACTTCGATAATATGTATTTCTACCTACTACTTTCGAACGTCTCATATTTTTAGCTGGAGTTGCGTTAACTAAATAGATAGGCAAACCATATGATTAATGTAGTTTATGATTTGAATTAGTTAATTTAAAGGCAAATCTGGCTCACAGGCTCGAAAAGGAAAGCCTTTTTGCCAACAACGATGCAATATGTTAAAATCCACTAGCCATTCCAAAAAATCGCGTTACACGATGCTTAGTAAGGTACGTGCAGCTTCCTGAATACGTCTAATGTACTACTGAAAATAGAAAAAAAGGACGATGCAATACGCCTTGTATACTTCTTACTATAATATCTTGCGCCTTTTAGCACAAAAGGCATCACGAATCGATTAACTCGAAAGGTGTATTGCTGGAAAGCGACCGAATTGAGGCGAAATAAGAGTCTATTTGCAAATTTGCAATATGCAAGGAGGTGACCTTGAAACAAAAGGGGAGTATTACGTCAGCCCAAGAAAAAATGAGGGGCAGGATTAGAAGCGATATAGTACAACAGATTAGAAAAATCGTTGAAGCTACCAATGGGCAGGCAGGAGCTCCCATCCGGGTACTTCAAAAAGTGCAGCAGTTAGTCGGCTACCTGCCGCCTGAGGTTCTAGAGGCAATATCCCGAGAAATGCGAATCCCATTGAGCGAGTTGTACGGGATAACGAGCTTTTACTCTTTCTTCTCAATGGTACCAAAGGGTAAGTATGTGGTACAGGTCTGTATGGGCACAAGCTGTTATGTTAAAGGTGGACAAAAAATTCTTGATGCCCTTTACAAAGATTTTGGACTTCAGCCCGGTGGGATTACACCCGACGGCAAATTCTCCCTTGAGACAGTAAGATGTATCGGATGCTGCGGGTTATCTCCGGTGCTAGCAATAAAAGAAGATGTTCACAGAAAAGTTAAACCAAGTCAGTTGAAAAAGATTTTGAGCGCATATCGATAGGAGTATAGTAGGATGACACCACTTGCGTCTGTAGAGGAACTCACGAAGCTCAGAGACAAAATCCGCGAGAGGTTAGCAGAACAAGATAGAAAAACCCAAGTAAAGGTTCATCTCGGAACCTGTGGTATTTCTTCGGGGGCAAACCGTGTTCTCGAGGCTTTCTACCGCGGAGTAGCAAACTATAAATTGTCAAACGTTACAATCTTGAAAGCAGCCTGCATTGGATTGTGCGACCGGGAGCCTGTGGTTACAGTTGTCCAACCTGGAAATGGGAAGGTAATCTATTATGACCTCACCGAAGATAAGGTCCCAAAGGTTATCGAGCAACACCTTATTAAAAATAAGGTGATAGGTGAATGGCAACTAGATACTAATGATCCTCTGCTCAAACTGCAAGAGATAAGAATAATGCACAACCAAGACCTCGACCCCATGAGTATAGAAGAATATATTGCCAGAGACGGCTACCAGGCTCTGGCTAAAGCTTTGACGCAGATGACACCAGATGAAATTATCCAAGAAGTCGGCCGAGCTGCTTTAAGAGGACGCGGAGGTGCCGGTTTCCCTACGGCTACGAAATGGACTTTTGTACGCAACGCCCCGGGTGACGAAAAATATGTTGTTTGCAACGGTGATGAAGGCGACCCCGGCGCTTACATGAACCGAGCCGTTCTTGAGGGTAATCCGCACTCAATAATAGAGGGGATGGCAATAGGCGCTTATGCCATAGGCAACGTGCGCCAAGGATATGCGTACGTCAGAGCTGAATACCCTCTTGCTATAGAGACTTTAAGCCACGCAATAAATCAGGCTAGAGAATATGGTCTACTGGGTAAAAATATCCTGGGCACGGGCTTTGAATTCGACATTGATATATTCCCAGGTGCTGGTGCCTTCGTATGCGGTGAGGAAACCGCTCTCCTAATCTCAATTGAAGGAAAACGAGGCAATCCGCGCCAGCGACCACCATTTCCAGCCATCAAAGGGCTTTTCGGTAAACCCACCACTCTCAATAATGTGGAGACTTGGTCAAACATCCCACTAATAATTTGGAAGGGAGCTGATTGGTTCGGAAGCGTAGGAACTGAAAGGAGCAAAGGCACAAAAACACTGTGCCTGGTGGGTAAAGTAAAGAACACCGGCCTTGTTGAGGTTCCATTGGGCACTAGCCTTGGCACCATTGTATTTGACATCGGTGGTGGTATACCGGCTGGCAAGAAATTCAAAGCCGTCCAGATAGGTGGACCCTCGGGTGGTGTTATCCCGATCGAACATCTGAATACCCCCGTTGATTACGAAGCAGTCACCGCCCTAGGAGCTATCATGGGCTCAGGCGGCCTTGTGGTAATGGATGAAGACAGCTGCATGGTTGATGTCGCCAAATTCTTCCTTCAATTCACCAGGGACGAGTCTTGCGGTAAATGTACCCCGTGTCGTGCTGGGATACCTAAAATGCTTGAGCTGCTGACCAAAATCACAAGCGGCAAAGGTACCCTAGACGATCTTGCCACACTGGAAGAATTAGCTGGGATGGTCGGCTCAGCTTCCATTTGCGGTTTGGGGCAGACGGCACCTAACCCGGTACTTACTACACTACGCCACTTCAAACAGGAATATGAAGAGCATATAATAGATAAAAGATGTCCAGCAGTCGTCTGTCAAGCCCTATTCAAAGCACCGTGCCAGCACACATGCCCTGTAGGTCTGGATGTAGCAGGATATGTCGCCCTTATAAAGGCAGGGCAGTTCGAAAAAGCCTATGACTTAATAATGCAGAGGCTTCCCCTACCATTAAGCGTCGGGCGCGTATGTCATCACCCCTGCGAAGGCAAATGCCGACGTGGTCAAATTGAAAACCCCATTTCAATAAGGCACCTAAAAAGGTTCGTCGCTGACTATGCAGTAGAGCACGGCCATGAATACATCCCTACCATAAAACAGAAGCGTAAGGAAAAAGTAGCCATCGTTGGCTCGGGCCCAGCAGGGTTATCAGCAGCCTGGGACCTTGCAAGAGAAGGCTACCAGGTTACCATATTTGAAGCCCTACCAGTTGCTGGTGGAATGCTTGCGGTGGGCATACCAGAATATCGTCTCCCGAAAAAAATACTCAATAAAGAGATCGAAACAATTAAAAAGCTCGGGGTTGAAATAAGACTTAACACACCGGTAAACGACATCGACTCGTTATTTAAAGATGGTTATAAAGCTGTATTCATAGCTACCGGTGCCCACAAAGGAGACAAAATGGGGATCCCGGGTGAAGACATGGATGGCGTTTATGACGCTATTGACTTCCTCAGAGAAACACTTCTCGGAAAGGAAATTAAGGTGGGCCAGAAGGTAGCTGTGGTCGGTGGTGGTAACTCGGCTATAGACGCTGCTAGGGTAGCTTTGAGAAAAGGAGCCAAAGAGGTGCACATCCTTTATCGGAGAGAAAAAAGAGACATGCCAGCAATAGAAGAGGAAATCGAGGCTGCCGAAGCAGAAGGTATACACATTCATTGCTTGACAGCACCGGTGAAGGTGTTAGGTAACAACAACAAAGTTGACGCCCTCGAATGTATACGTATGGAACTGAAAGAATTCGATAGAAGCGGTAGAAAGACGCCTTACCCATTAGCTGGCTCAGAATACATTATGCAAGTCGATACAGTTATCAAGGCAACAGGCCAGAGACCGGATACATCTTTCTTGAAAGGCGACGGGATAGACATAACCAAGGGCGGAACAATAATAGCCGACCGGAGGACTCTTGCAACTGGCCGTAAAGGAGTTTTTGCTGGAGGAGATGCGGTTAGCGGGGCAGCGACCGTAATCGAAGCAATCGCCGCTGGTCAACGGGCTGCCTGCTCAATAGGACGATACCTCCGCGGGGAAGAACTCACACCAATAGTAGAACGCAATGGCTATGAGCCAATAGCCGTACCCTCAGTACCACCTACCGATGAAGAGCTCAAGGAACAGCCCAGGGTGAAAATTGCGGAGGTGACTCTCGCTGATAGAAAAACTTCCTTTAAAGAAGTGGTCTTGCCTTATGATGCAAATGAGGCAAGGAAAGAGGCTAGCCGATGCCTAAGATGCGACCTTGAGGTAGGAGAATAGACATGAAAGAGATAACTCTAACAATCAATGGTAAACAGGTAAAAGGCAAAGAGGGAGACACTGTCTTGGAAATCTGCCAAGCTAATGGTATTGATTTGCCAACTCTTTGCCATTATAAGGGATTGAGTGATGTCGGCGCCTGTCGGCTGTGCATCGTCGAAATTGAGCGGGAAAGAAGACCGGTGCCTGCATGTACCTATCCGGCTCGCGATGGCTTGGTAATATATACACACAATGAAATGCTGGAAAAATACCGCCGTCTCATCTTGGAACTGATGTTCACCGAACGCAACCATGTCTGTGCTCAATGTGTAGTTAGCGGCGACTGTGAACTGCAACAACTCGCTTACAAGTATCAGATGGACAATGTCCGCTATCCGTATTCCTGGCCAGCTCTACCAGTAGATTCAGTTAACAAATACCTAGTTATTGACCACAATCGGTGTATCTTATGCGGTAGATGTATCAGAACCTGCGATGAAGTCGTGGGAATACACACCCTGGACTTTGGCAATCGCGGTTGGAAGGACATGGTTGTTGCTGACCTCAATCAACCTTTAGGTACGTCATCCTGTATCTCCTGCGGGGCTTGCTTCCAAGTCTGTCCCACAGGTGCCATATTTTCTAAAACTAGTGCCTACAAGGGCAGGTCCGATGAGTGCCAGAAGGTAAGCAGTGTATGCCCACTATGTGGAGTTGGCTGTGACATAGAAGCACTGATTAAAGATAACAGGCTAGTTCGTATTGATAGCCCCAGCCTGACGTCCAATCGCGGTATACTTTGCTACAAGGGGCGTTTCACTCCGCTGTACAAAAATAACAAGCGAATCGAGACAGCAATGGTAAGAAATAGTGATGGTAATCTTCAACCGTGCCCCTTGAACGAAGCCATAGATTTAACAGCAAAGAGGCTCGCCGAATTGAAGGCACGACACGGCAATAATAGTATAGCCGGTATAGCATCGAGTCAGGTTGGCAATGACTCTCTCAAAGCTTTCAAAGACTTTATAACCAATGCTCTCGGCAGCAAGCTTCTTGACACGCTTGACGGAGATGCTTTTAGAACGAGTTTGCAAGGCATCACTACCTATCAGGAACGGTCAGGACTGGACATAGAGACCACACTGGAGGAAATACTCCAAGCCGACTGTATACTTGTAGTGGGAGCTAATCCTTTTGAAAGCCACCCTGTAGCTGGTTCTTATATCTCCAGGACAGTAAGGCAGAATAAGGCAACACTTATTGTCATCGACACATCACAAAACGGGTTCCCTTACCATGCTAAGCTATGGTTAAAGCCTAAAAAAGGCAAAGAGGAATTGGCTCTAAGTCTTCTGACCAAAGCCGTAATAGATAACGGCTCTGTGAAAGATTCAGCCCAAGCGACGAAAATTAAAGCTCACCTTAAAGGCATTGACGTAAAACGAAGCAGCGAACAGGCTGGAATTAGTGCCGATAGCCTTCTACAAGCTGCTGATATAATCAGCAGGTCAAAGCACAGCCTTATCATTTACGGCGACGGTATTCTACAACTCAACAACCCCGGATTGGTAACATCACTTCTTAACCTGGCAACAATCTCTGGAAACCAGAACACAGGAAAACCAAAAATCATATCGCTGAAACCTGCCGGGAATAGTCGTGGGGCCTGGGACATGGGTATAGCTAACCCTTCTGAATCCATTATAGATAACCTGGTGAAAAGTGATGTAAAGTGTCTGTATTTGCTCCTAGCTGATGACCAGACACAGTTTTCTAAAATATTAAAACTGCCTAAAGGAATAGAGTTCATAGTGGTGCAGTCCAGCTATCTCTCACCCGCGGCTTCCAAAGCTCAAGTGATACTGCCATCACCTATCTGGACAGAAACAGGTGAACAATATACCACACTGGATGGTACAACCAAGTCAACCTCGCGCCTTGTTAGGCCACCTGACAGCATTAAGACAAATGCAGAAATCCTTAGTGAAATCTCAAAACGTCTAAGAAAGTAGTAATTTGAAGATAAGGAGTTAAAGCGAATGGCAAAGGTCAGAGTAGCTACCATTTGGTTGGAAGGTTGTGCTGGCTGTCACATGTCGTTCCTGGACATCGACGAGGCTATAATTGAGCTGGCAAACCTAGTCGAATTTTCAAGAAGTCCAATAACCGATATAAAAGAAATCGAGCCAGTAGATGTCGGCATTGTCGAAGGCTCTGTCGGCAATACCGAAGAGGAAGAAGTGCTTAAGGAACTAAGGGCGCATTGTAAGATCCTTATGGCCTGGGGGAATTGTGCTTGCTTCGGTGGCGTATGCGCGATGCGCAGCACGTTTAACAAGGATGAGGTGCTTAAACGTGGTTATATCGAGACTGAAAGCACCTACAAAGGCAAAATCCCACGCCCACCAGGTGTGCCGGCACTCCTCGACCAGGTAAAACCTGTCAATCATGTGGTTAAAGTGGATTGCTACGTTCCAGGCTGTCCCCCCGAAGCTGGCACTATACTGTATGCATTGAAAGAATTGCTGGCTGGCAGAATTCCGGTTCTGCCCAGCGACATGATGCGATTCGATTAGAAAAAGAGGAGCAGACATGGCTACTGAAGTTAAAAAGACAATCGAAATAAACCCGGTCAGTCGCATTGAAGGACACGGCAAAGTAATTATTCAGCTAGACGAAGAAGGTAACGTGGCTGATGCTAAATTTCATGTGACCCAGTTCCGAGGTTTCGAAAAGTTCTGCGAGGGTAGAGTATTTTGGGAAATGCCAGCGATCACACCCAGGATCTGTGGCATCTGCCCAGTCAGCCATCACCTAGCATCAGCTAAGGCATGCGACGAAATTTTGGGCGTTGAGTTAACGCGCCCGGCCAAACTATTGCGCGAGCTTATGCACATGGGACAATATATCCAGTCGCATGCCCTTCATTTTTTCCACCTAGCCAGCCCAGATCTACTTTTGGGTATGGATGCCGAACCGGCAAAAAGGAACGTAATTGGTGTGATCGCTGAGAATCCAGAACTTGCCACAAAAGGTGTAAGGCTCCGCAGCTTTGGCCAGACAATCATCCAAAAGCTTGGAGGCAAAAAAATCCACCCCAATGGGGCTGTACCCGGCGGAATGAATACAGCTCTATCTGTTGCCGATAGAGACCACTTTCTGAAGCAGATAGATTGGGCAATTGCTGACGCCCAAATTGCTTTAGACATCCTTAAAAGCTATTACGACAAAGACAAAGATTTTGTGTGTACCTGTGCTAGTTTCCCAACGGGTTATCTCGGGCTGGTTGATAAAAATAACAACCTGGAGTTTTACGATGGCAAGTTGAGGCTGATTGACCAGAAAGGAAAAGTTCTTGAAAACCAGTTTAACCCTTCAAACTACCTGGATATAATCAGTGAGTATGTGGAGGACTGGTCCTATCTCAAGTTCCCATTTTATAAAAAGTTGGGCTACCCCAAAGGCATTTATCGAACAGGGCCACTAGGTAGACTTAATGTCAGCCAAGGAATATCCACACCTCTAGCCAGCTCCGAACTCAAGAATTTTAAGAAACTCGGTGATAATGGCGTGGTAGAAGGGTCATTGTACTATCACTATGCGCGTCTGGTAGAACTGATTTACGCCATCGAAAGAACACGTCAACTATTAGAGGACAAGGACATTTGCTCAACCGACTTGATAGTTACTTCAGATAAATACAATGACCAAGGTGTTGGTGTCATAGAAGCCCCAAGGGGCACTTTATTCCATCACTACTGGGTGGATGAGACAGGAAAGATCCTTAAAGCGAACCTCATCGTAGCCACCGGCAATAACAATGCTGCCATGAACAAGGCAGTACACGCAGTAGCTAAAGAGTACATTAAAAACGGTAAGGTCACTGAAGGTATACTGAACCGGGTTGAGGTGGCTATTCGCTGCTACGACCCATGCCTGTCTTGTTCAACACATGCCATCGGCCAAATGCCACTCCGCATACAGGTCATCTCAGCTGACAACGAGGTCATCCAGGAAATATAAGCTCAGGTCATACTAGTCCGCCAAATCACTTGTAAACCATTAGGGGCATTGGTTTCAGTGCCCAGATTCCTCAGTCTCCTCATCAATATCGCTGTGGTGACACAACCGGTAGAAAAGTGCCACTAGTGGTTTTGAATAAGCCATACAAAGCCTGTTAAACTAATAAGGCAGGCACAGTGTCATATCCAAAAGCTATGCACCATCAGCAGGTGCAGTGAGCTATTTGTACCTGTTAGTCTGCAAAGTCAGCACATTGCTGTGAACTTTGTAAAAAGCGGCAGAGGAATATCGCCAATGCCAATCGAAGAACAACTGAGACAGAATTTAGATGAAATACTAGTGCCAGGTGTCATGCGGAGCCTGGTTAAGCTCAATTTAATCCGAGAAGTGAATATCACAGACCATAAGGTTGATATAACACTGGCCACAGCAGCCCTAAACCCCAATACTCAGGAATGGCTAAAATCAAAAATGATAGAGGTCACCACTGCACTGCCAGGCATAATTGAGGCTAACGTAACTTTGGAACAGGCGCGCCCTAAAGACATTAACGATGTACGCTACGTGATAGCTGTCATGAGTGGCAAAGGTGGCGTCGGCAAATCACTTGTGTCAGCACTGCTCGGCATCGCGCTCGCTCGCCAAGGTAAAGAGACCGGTATTCTCGATGCCGATATCACCGGCCCAAGTATCCCCAAAATGTTCGGACTGAACAGGGTTCGCCCCAGCGGCAGTGACACTGGTATTTTGCCGGTCCTGTCAAAAATGGGTGTCAGTATTATGTCAATCAACCTCCTTTTAGAGCACGAGGATGATGCAGTCATCTGGAGGGGACCTCTCATTAGCAGAGTCATACAGCAGTTCTGGGAGGATGTACTATGGGGCAAGCTTGATTATCTTGTGGTTGACCTCCCACCTGGCACTTCAGATGCCCCGCTTACTGCAATGCAGATTTTGCCCGTCTCTGGAATAATTATAGTGTTCAGCCCGCAGGAGCTCGCGGCAATGGTTGTTAAGAAGGCAGTGAAAATGGCAAAACAAATGCATATCCCCATACTAGGTGTTGTAGAAAACATGAGTTATTTTATTTCGCCCGATACTGGAAAAAAAATAGAACTTTTCGGTAAAAGCCGGGCTCATGAAATGACAGAAATAGCCCAAGCCCCTCTTTTGGCACAGATACCCATAGACCCCAAATTAGCCCAACTATGTGACGAGGGCAAGCTTGAGCGCTACACCTCTGAAGTATTTGAATCACTCCTCGAGAACTTTAGTAAAGCATTGTTCTCAAGATAAAGCGATATAAACTACTGCAGGGGAAAGATTATGACCGACAAATTCGACGAGCTGGAGAAAGAAATATTAGCTGAAATGAAAAAAATATACTCTGAAACAGTGATAGACCATGCCATGAATCCCCGGAATTTTGGCAGCATTACTAACGCAGATGGCTTCGGTTACTCAACCACGTCTTGTGAAGAGACTATGAAGATATGGCTCAGAGTAAAAGACGGTAAAATATTGGATGCCGCTTTCTGGACAAATGGTTGCAGCTCCACGGTGGCCTGTGGCAGTATAGCTACAGAAATCATCAAGGGTAAGGATATTACCCAGGCATTAGCCATAACCCAAAGCGACATCATACAAGCCTTAAACGGATTGCCTGACAGCAACCACCACTGCGCGCTTTTAGCCGCAAATGCCGTAAAGGCAGCGATTCAAGACTATATATCCTTGAAAAAAGAACCGTGGAAAAAGGCCTACAGAAAATGCTAGATCTGAAGGTTCGGTGCCTTAATCTCCCGAAGTATTGACCATCAATGCCTTTCATAGTCTCAATAATAGGTAAATCAAAATCAGGCAAGACCACTCTTATAACAGCACTCGTGCCCGAACTGAAATCAAGGGGCTATCGAGTAGCCACGATCAAACACGTCTCTCATAAATTAACTTTTGACACACCTGGCAAAGATAGCTGGCGACATATCCAAGCCGGAAGCGATGCAACTGTCATCGCTTCCTTAAACCAGATTATCTTAATCCGCCCTACCGACCACGAGGTTAGTCTGGATGAATTAACCCGGCTCTTAGGCAAGGACTTCGATATCATCATAGCGGAAGGGTTTAAGCGGAGCAATGCCCCTAAAATAGAGGTGCGCCATAAGGAAGATGGCGAATCTCTTGGCGCAATTAAGAACCTCATAGCAATAGCCTGTGACACGCCAATTGAAACTAGTGTAAGACAGTTTTCCACCCAAGACATCAGAGGGCTTGCTGACCTCTTGGAAAACGAATTGATAAAATCAAAAGGGAATGGATAAAAACCACCCTGAACAACCTAGTTTCTTATCATCGAAGGGGAGCTATATTCTGATTCTAGAACTTAAAGCCGCCAAGACAATTAACGTAGGCAGACTAGGAACAATCTTATTTCCAAAGGGGCTCTATGTTTATTTAGGCTCAGCTTTAGGCGGATTCAAATCAAGGATAAATCGCCATTTGAACCCAACAAAGCAACCAAGATGGCACATCGACTATCTTTCTAAAGAAGCCAGAGTCTTAGAGATAATTTTTTACCAAACCGAAACAAGACTAGAATGTCTTCTGTCGCAAGCCCTGGATGATGAACTACCCTCAATTACTGGTTTTGGCTCCAGCGATTGTCAGTGCAGGAGTCACCTATACTTGGCCCGTGAAAGACCCAGACTTGAGCTGCTCATCGCAAGGGCAAGTGCTCAATTAATCCCGCCCGAAAAACAAAAAGCTGACAAGATTTTAAAAGAGGTACGCTAGCCTGATTACTTTAACCATAGACACCATTGAAGTTAAGGCTAAAGAGGGAACTAACATCCTCTGGGTGGCTCTGGATAACGGACTTTATATTCCTAACCTTTGCGCTGTTAGAGAAATGAAACCGCCATTTGCCTCCTGTCGCCTCTGCTTTGTAGAAATTGAGGGCAGAAATACCCCAGTCACTGCCTGCACTGAGCCAGTCTGCGACGGCATGGCAGTAAAACTCAACACCACAAAAGTCAAGAGGCTGAGAAACACTTCCTTTGAGCTTCTCCTGAGTCATCATCATCTAGATTGTGCCCATTGTGCCAAGAACCGAAGTTGCGAGTTACAGAACATCGCCTCAAAACTTGATTTAAAACTAAAACCGAAACGGTTCAGACACATATCCCGAGAGCTACCTGTAGATTCAAGCCACGCCTTATTTACCTACGACCCTAATAAATGTGTAATATGTGGCAAGTGCGTTTGGGTATGTCATAAACAAGGCTCTGGTATACTCGATTTCGCCTACAGAGGTATAGACACCGTGGTAAGCACGTTTGCAGGCATACCTCTGGCTGAGGCAGGATGCACTTCCTGCCTCGCCTGTGTCGCCGTATGCCCTGTTGGTGCGCTGGTAGCCAAGCCAGGCGTAGGCCCTATATTTCTGCCTAGAGCTGGCATATGAGGCTACTCACTACCAATAACCAATGCAGTCACGACTATTCAAAATAGAATTTGCAAAATTCTTTTAAGAAGTGTAAAAATGAATCTTTGAAACTAAAATGTTTTTGACTGAAACCGAAGCACAGAATATTGCCAGGAATTTCCTGCTTGGCGAACATTACGACGCCAGAATCGATTTCATCCAGTGTCAGCTAATTGACAAAGATAATACCCCAAAATACCTGTTACAAGGTAAAATCATTATGCGCTCGCGTAACCCAATGAGCCGTTTCGTTGTCCCTAAATCTGCAAACCAGTACCAATTCAGGATGGAAATCGATGTCCAACAAAAAAATATTGTAAGCTACGAAATTACATAATCCTTACCGCCCGCTATTTCTCCCAAGCCCCATCACCAACTAAAGGCACAAACCGACAACCGCCAAGACTTTCCACCAGATTCCCCTTCCTCCTTTTCGTAACCCTAAGGAGGTCCTGTTCCCACCTTGAACCTACCGGAATAACCAGTCTTCCACCAAACTTCAATTGCTCAAGCAAAACATTTGGAATGCGAGGGGCACCAGCAGTAACAATTATCGCATCGTAGGGCGCCCCTGCTGGCCAACCTAAAGTTTTTTCTGCTATATGAATTTCTACGTTACTATAGCCTAACCTTTCCAGGATACGTCTGGCCGATTCTGCCAGCTCATGTATGCGCTCAACACTTACCACCCATTTGGCCAGTTCAGCCAGTATCGCTGCTTGGTAGCCACTTCCCGTGCCTAATTCTAATACCTTCTCATCCCCCTTTAGTTCTAGCGCCTGAGTCATCAAAGCCACAATAAAAGGTTGCGAAATTGTCTGCCCGAACCCAATGCTCAATGGCATATCTTCATAAGCTGCATAGTAGCACTCTGGGGGTACAAAAAGCTCACGGGGCACACGTGCCATAGCTGCCAGCACACGCTTGTCGCTGATCTCTCGACCGAGACACTCAATCAGTCTAGCTCGGGCTGACTCTAAGTCCACACAGCTACTACCTTTAAGCTTCAGCTAAGTATGAGGGCCAATATGAAAAGGACAAAAAACAGAATGCCAGCGATAATACCTATTCTCCGTAGTTCAGGTAACACATACTGATACCGAGCGCTCTGTGTTGATATAACAGCAGGGCCGCTCACAGGTGCCATTACCTTGTGTTCCAGTTTCGATTCAGTAGCCAAAACACGCTGCACCTGTGTCCTTTTTGCCAACTTGCCACCAGCTCGGTGCTTAGCTCTGGCTCGTCGCGATCTCTTTCCCATAATTTCGCTCCAAAAAGTTAACTTTTTAGGTGGGGCTCACAGACTTCAAAACACTTTTCAGACTCAGATACTGACCTCCACGTGGGTATAAGCTTTGGTGGTTGAAATATGAGAATGCCCCAAAAGCTCCTGAACTGATTGCAACTCAGCGCCCTCCTTCAGCTTATGAGCCGCAAAACTATTACGCAAACTGCGTGGCGTGACCTTTCCGCTAAGCCCAACTCTGTCCGCATAACTCTGAACAATTAGCCAGAAACCCTGTCTGGTGAGCCTTTCACCCCGGACATTGAGGAACAGGGCAGTTTCACTTTCATTACTTACCAACTCAGGCCGTACTTTGTCCAAATACGCTTTCATCAACCGTACTACCGGGCGATTAATAGGAATAGTACGGACTTTTGAACCTCGCCCTAGGCATCGCACAGTGCCTTTGTCTAAATCAATGTCACTAATGTTTAAAGCAATTAGTTCGCTAGCTCTCAACCCTGTCGCATAAAGAAGTTCTAGCATCGCCTTATCTCTCTTAGCATCCACCGTGTCAATCTTCACTGGTTCCGCTAGCAAACGCCGCACCTCAGAGACCGAGAGGGCCTTGCGCACAGGTTTGCCTACCCGGGGTGGAACTAACACCGGCAGTAGGTCCCCTTTCACCCTACCGGTGTCCACCATGAACTTTAAAAACGATTTAGCAGCCGCTACTTTGCGAGCGACCGTAGCAAGGCTATACCTTCTTTCCCTGAGACTGCGCAGATAAGCTGATAAGATACTGGCATTTAGATTCGGCGCCGATGGCTCAATAGCCTCTCCCTTTTTGGCATCTGATTTAATAAAAGAAGCCAGCTGAACCAAATCAGCATTGTACGCAGCCAGAGTGTTCTGAGAATATTTCTTCTTTTCAGCCAGATAATTTAGAAAGGACTTTATGTCTTCTTCCATTTTAGAAGCCGTGACTATTTTAACACAACATAATGCAACAAAACCATTGATTCAGCGAATTGTTTCCTAACTTTTTGTCACCTTTTTTGTTCGATGCTACAATAAATCTCAAACACTATGTCAGCTCCTATAGAAAAACAGCTAGAAACGTTGCCAGTAAAGCCCGGCGTCTATATTTTCAAAGACAGCCTGGGTAAAGTTATCTACGTCGGCAAAGCCGCAAGTCTCCGCCACAGGGTCAAAGCTTACTTTAGTCACAGTAATAACGTACCAGCCAAACAGCTAAGGTTAATTTCAAACATGAGTGACCTAGAATATATAGTTACCGATTCCGAACAGGAGGCACTTATCCTGGAGTGCAACCTCATCAAGAAATTCCGTCCCAACTATAATGTCCGCCTGAAAGATGACAAGACTTTCCCCTATCTCAAGATAGACCTTAAAAATGAATGGCCGAGCATCCGCATCACCCGCCGCTTTAACAAAGATGGTGACAGGTATTTCGGCCCGTTCGCCAGCGCGAGCTCATTGCGACAAACAATCAGGTTAATTAAAAAAATCTTTCCCTTCCGTTCCTGCACTAAAAATATCACCGGCATAGAAGCAAAACCCTGCCTCGAATACCACATCCATCGCTGTCTAGGTCCGTGTACCGGTGCCGTAAGCAAGGAAGAGTACGGCGAGGTAATAAAACAGGTCATCATGTTCCTCGAAGGCAAACAAGAGCTGGTGATTAAAGAGCTGAAACGAAAAATGCAAAAGGCTTCAGACCAACTACAATTCGAAAAAGCCGCTATGCTCCGCGACCAAATCCAGGCCATAGAAAATGTTATCGAAGGACAGCGCATCGCCATTACCGTAAGAGGTGACCAAGACGCTATAGCAATAGCACAAACGAAAGACTTGGCCTACGTAGAGATATTCTTCATCCGCAATAATAAACTCGTAGGTCGAGACTACATCTTAGTGGATGGTATCCGCGATGAAGAGCCACGCCACATAATGTCAAGCTTTGTCAAACAGTACTACGCCACATCCACATCAATACCGCCACAAATCTTGCTCCAATACCCTGTCGAGGAACCAACAGTTATCGCGAGGTGGCTGGCAAGTCAAAGAGGAGGGCCAGTTAAACTTGTCGTACCACACAAAGGGGCCAAGAAGCAACTATTAGACGTTGTAGCCGAAAACGCCAGACATGGGCTGACCCTGTACCAAGCAAAACAATCCACAACTTTGCAATCAGCGCTTGCGTTAGAGGAACTGAAAGAAAGACTGGAGCTACCCAGAGTGCCACTTAGAATAGAAGCCTACGACATATCGAACATTCATGGCAACCTAGCTGTAGGAAGCATGACAGTCTTGGATAAAGGCATGCCCAAGCCCTCTCACTACCGCCGCTTCAAAATCAAGTCGGTAGCCGGCATAGATGACTATGCCATGATACAGGAGGTGCTAAGAAGACGCTTTCGAAGGCATATTGCTGCTGAAGATAAATGGGCAGTAACACCTGACCTCATTCTCATCGATGGCGGCAAAGGCCATCTGAATGCCGCACTGGAGGCTTTGAAAGAGTTTGGGCTAGACTCAATTCCAGTTGCCAGTCTGGCTAAAGAAGAAGAATCGGTATTCATTCCTGGCAAAAGCGAAGCAGTCGAGATACCTCAGACATCCATAGCACTGCACCTTCTCCAGAGAATCAGGGATGAAGCACATCGCTTTGCACTGGGCTATCACCAGAGACTGCGACACAGAGAAGGCATAGCTTCAGCCCTTGACAGCATCCCTGGCATTGGGCCAAAGCGCAAGAAGGCGCTGCTCAGAAAATTTGGCTCGGTCCAGGCTATCAGAGAAGCGTCTAAGGAGGACATAGCCACGGCCAAGGGGATGACACTCAGTCTGGCAGAAAAGATAAAAGAATATCTGTAGCTGGTATCCTCACACTAAAACGTACAGGCAAGGCTGTAGCTCTGCCCACAATCGCCCAAGGCGCTGCCAAATCCCCCACTATTGTACTTGCAAGACAGATCTCTGGGCTACTATAATTTGGTGAAAGGAGGTGTCGGAAAATGCTTACAGCATCAAAATGGCTTTTAATAATTGGTGGCGCTCTGCTGGCTCTGGGGGCACTGCTACGATTCGCCGGCATAAACGCTCTGCCAGTTGTTGGCTGGGCAATACCCTGCCCCATCAGCCTGCTCACAGTTGGCTTGGGAATTTTGCTCTTTGCCCTCAGCAGCAACGCCTTTAAGAAATAGACTTAGCCATAAACACTAACACAGTCACAACCATCTAGTTTCACCGTTTTTGCGCCAACACACAGCGAAAAACTTTTGATTTTGTCTCTGTCATAGATGGCTGAGGCTCCTTTTCTCGAAAGGGGAGAGGTTGAATGAATTTTACAGGCCTAACATCCGGGCCATGGTTTTAGCATTCTTTACCGCATGGGCTTCAGCATCATTATTAAAGTAAACGTAGACCGTCTTCAGGTTTCTACCTAACCGTAAAATCTTTCCCGCCCAATTAGAAAGTTCATCGTCGCTGTAGCAGCTCGAATATAAGCCAGCGCTGCCATGAAACCTCATATAAGCAAAATCTGCCGTAGCCACTACAGGGCAGGTAAACTCCGGCATGTCAAAAATACATAAGCCAGCACTATATCGTCCAAGAATGCTGAAAACCCCATCATGGATCCATGACTCATGGCGAAATTCGAACACATGGCGGTATTGCGGAGGCAAAATCGCCAGAAACGCTTCCAAGGCCCCGTCATCACGCTTCATATTAGGCGGCAATTGATATAAAAGCGGGCCCAGCTTGTTTTGCAGAGAATCAGCGCGTGATAGAAATTTCCGCAACGGTTCCTCCACATCCTTTAATCGCTTTACATGTGTGACAAAACGGCTGACCTTTATAGCAAAGACGAAGCCTTTGGATGATGACTCGCGCCAGTTTGTAAAAGCCTTTTCCGATGGCAAGTGATAGAAACTATTATTGAGCTCCACAGTGGTAAAATGTTGAGCGTAAAATTCCAGCCACTTAGATTTGGCCAGTCCCGCAGGGTAGAAAAGCCCTCTCCAGTGCTCATAATGCCAGCCGCTTGTGCCAATAAGGTATTCAGCCATGTTACCTCAAATAGACTTTAACGTCTTCCCTCAGTATAATTAATCTCCGTATGGAAAGAGCGAACAAACAATTAAAAGTCCCTGCAGTAGCCCCCACCAGGGTCCTAAACCAGACCTTCATATGGATAAATACCAAGCGCGGCCTAATCAGAACAAGAAAATTTTCTGGCGTCTCCTCGGTACTTATGCTACCCGTCTTTGTGCTTGGATTTGTCTTTCTGGCTCTAATTATCGCTTTGTTGTTAACACTTTTCTTAGTTTACGTGATGTTCTACCTGATTGTCTCTCTGCCCAGATTGAAAAAAGCCTCCAGACCTCTATAGCTCATCCAGCTTCGAAAGATCAAACTTCATACCATCCCTGGCAGCAATGACTTTAATTCCAGTAGCTTCGCTCATATTCTGAGCAACTTCCCATGGTTTGGCTCGCCATACTGACATGCCAAAATGTGTCAAGATGGCAATTTTGGGCCTCACCACCTCTATTATCTTTCTGGCTTCAGGCACAGACAGATGGTCAACATCATCACGTGGCTCTAGCATGACAACATTTATGACCAGCAACTCGCCACGATAGTAGCTGGACAGCCCATCGAAATACCTGGTGTCGCTAATCCAGGAAATGGTATGCCGTGGTGTCCGAAAAATAAGACCATACGTCTCGACGGGATGGACATGCCTAACCGGAGTTTCGAAAGACACTCCACCGATAGAATATGAGCTACCTTCGGACAGGATTGCCACACCATTCAGATAGTTACGCACGTACTGCAAGACCACGGCGTCCTGACCTAGGGCATCAGACGGTACAAACAACATGCCCCGTTGCTTCAAACCACCCTCGGTCATGGCTTCAATCATCACATTGATGTCACCAGAATGATCCAAATGCTTATGGGACAGAATGATGGCTTTCAACTTCGAAGCATCGAGCTTCCTCTTTACACTGTGCACCAAACAACCCGGGCCAGGGTCAAGCAATATCTCCGTGCCACCAAAATTGAGCCAGGCACCACCAGAAGCCAGAAGCTGCTTCGTCACCACAAACCTGGCCCCAGCAGTACCCAAGAAGGTTATCGTCTCGGTCAGCTCTTGCATACCATAATTATATCAGGAAGGCTAGCCTCTTTATCTTAATTTCTGTTACAATTGGCCTAAATATGTAGAATATCAAAAGGAGTCCGTATGGCAGAACCACAGCACGAGATTGCACAACTGCTCAGGAAATACCACGCCAGGACCGGAAGAATGCTGACGATAGGTACAGTTGAATCAGCCACCGGTGGCCGGATAGGCGACAAGATAACCAATGTGCCAGGTAGCTCCGACTATTACAAAGGCTCAATCGTGGCCTACAGCAATGAAGCCAAGATACGAATCGTCGGCGTACGAGATGAGACCCTCCACAAACACGGTGCTGTTAGCCCGGAGGTAGCTATCGAGATGGCGGAGGGAGGCCGGGACCTACTTAAAGTAGACATCTGCATTTCCGATACCGGCATTGCCGGCCCAACTGGTGCCACGCCAGGCAAGCCTGTAGGCCTATTTTATTTCGGTCTATCCGCTGACGATGCGGTCATGTATAAAGAGCACCGTTTCCGGGGCAGTAGGGAGAGAAACAAGCAAAGGGCAACTGAAACAGCCCTGAGCATATTCAAGGAATATCTGGAAACACGCTTAAGTAAAGTAGACGATGAATCGCTCGAAGAAAAGCATGTGGTCACGTGCTTCCTCGAGCATGACAACAAAATCTTAATTTTGAGGCGGAGCAACAAGGTTGGCACATACCGCAGAAGCTGGGCCGGGGTCAGCGGCTACATTGAGACTAGCGATACTGATCAAGCTTACACCGAGATAAGCCAGGAGACACAGCTATTCAAAAATGATGTGAAATTGATTAAAAAGGGCAAACCTGTGGAAGTCATAGATAGAAACCTTAACAGAAAATGGATAGTCCACCCCTTTCTTTTCCACGTAAGAGCTCCGGATAAAATTAAAATCGACTGGGAACACACGGAGGCGAGGTGGATCAAACCCAATGAACTCAGCAAATATGAGACTGTGCCTGGTCTAGCTGAAGCGTTGGCCAGGGTACTTAAGTAAGATAACATTGAGGTGTCAAATATGGCTAGGAAAGGGAACAGCACTTACGATGCAATCGTAGTCGGGTCAGGGCCTGGTGGCGCTACAGTGGCTAGAGAACTCTCTCATCGCGGTAAGAAGGTGCTGATTCTTGAATGGGGTAAGTACCAGCCGATAAAGGGCACATATACACAGGCCATCAGCATGGCGATGATCCCAGGGAAGAGCTTCCTGTTTACCGATAACATGCTAGCCCTGGTACGGGCCATAACTGCAGGCGGCAGCTCGGTCGTCTTTTATGGCACGGCTTACGACCCACCTTTTGAAATGTTCAAATCTTATGGCATTGACATCACTGATGAAGTGACTGAAACCAAAAGGGAACTTCCGGTGGCACCTCTGGCCGATGAACTTATAGGCCCAATGGCCAGGCGTATAATGGACAGTGCCATGGAATTGGGCTATAAGTGGAACAAGCTGTCAAAGTTCGTTTACCAGGACAAATGCCAGCCAGGGTGCGATAAGTGCAACCTCGGCTGTCCCTATGACGCTAAGTGGAATGCCCAGTTCTTCATCAAAGAGGCAATAAATAATGGTGCCACAATTCTAGACAGTGCTAGGGTCACTAAGGCCCTGACTGATAACAAGAAAGCTGTCGGAGTTGAGTATATGAGAAGAGGTACCACATACCAAGCCTTCGCTGATACAGTTGTGGTGGCTGCTGGTGGTATTGGCACCCCGCTTATCCTGCGTGCTACAGGCATCAAGAACGCCGGCTATAACTTCTTTTACGACCCCATCATTGCAGTATTCGGCACGGCTAAAGACATAAGTGGTGGCAGGGAATTCCCCATGGCAGCAGGGATACGCTTAGAAGACGAAGGCTATTTGATGACAGACATGACCGTGCCCCAATTGCTTTACCAGATTTTCACTGCCGAGGTCGGACGTCTTGACAAGCTGTTTGCCCACTCGCACACACTCACCATTATGATCAAAATCAAGGATGACCTCAGCGGCATGGTTGCGGACAACGGCAGCATAAAGAAACCTTTGACCGAAAGCGACCTTAAAAAGTTGGGGCGAGGTTATGAGCGAGCACAGACCATACTCAAAAAAGCTGGTGCAAAGGACATCTACAAAAGCTGGTACTTCGCTTCTCATCCCGGTGGCACAGCAAAAATAGGGGATGTCGTTGACTCCAACCTTCAAACTCAATTCGAAGGTCTTTACGTGTGCGACTGCTCGGTTATACCGGAAGCCTGGGGTTTGCCGCCCGTGCTCACCATAATTGCTCTGGCCAAACGGCTGGCAAAGCACCTCACCGACAGAGCAGAGGCGAAGATCAGGATAAAGACTGGCACTACCACATAAAGTACACCTATAGAGTTACTCTTTCCTGGACATAGAGGCAAAGGGCTGACAAAATGCTGGCAAAAGTACTGAGCTGTGCGGTGGTGGGACTGGAAGGGGCTATTGTTGAAGTAGAGGTCTATATTTCTGCGGGGCTTCCATCCTTCACCATCGTTGGTCTGCCAGACACTGCGGTACAGGAGTCCAGAGAAAGAGTGCGCGCAGCCATCCGCAACTCCGGTTGCACCTTCCCTGGCAGACGGATTACGGTCAATCTGGCTCCAGCCGACCTTAAGAAAGCTGGCCCGGCTTATGATTTACCCATCGCCATTGGCATATTGCTCAGTTCGGGGCAGGTATATGCCGACGTGTCCAATACGCTATTCCTCGGTGAACTTTCACTGGATGGTAGTCTACGTCATACCCATGGCATCCTGCCGATGGTAGCCCTGGCCCGCGAAAAGGGTATTACACAGGTCTTCGTCCCGGCCAATGACGCCAATGAGGCTTCGCTACTCGATGGCATCAGGGTCATACCGGCTATAACGTTGGCGCAGCTGGTCAGCCACCTGCGTGGCGAGATATCAATACCGCAGTACCAGCCGGATAGAGACTGGAGGGATATTGCCACAGACCTTCCGCATGTTGACCTGGCACACATCAAAGGGCAGGAACACGCCAAACGTGCCCTGGAGGTAGCCGCTGCTGGTGGACACAACATCCTAATGTCAGGACCTCCTGGCAGTGGTAAGACCATGCTGGCACGGGCACTACCCTTGATTATGCCGAACATGACACTGGCTGAGGCCCTGGAGGTGACTAAAATTTACAGCGTCTGCGGGCTACTATCTCAAGACACGCCACTTATAAATCAGCGCCCCTTCCGCTCACCCCATTACACCATCTCCCACGCCGGACTGGTCGGCGGTGGCCACTGGCCTCGTCCCGGTGAGATAAGCCTGAGCCACCGTGGTGTGCTTTTCCTTGATGAGCTCCCCGAATTCAGCCACATGGCGCTGGAATCATTACGCCAGCCGATTGAGGACAAGGTTATCACCATCAGTCGTGCACAGGGCAGTGTCACCTTCCCTGCCAGCTTCATGCTGGTAGCTGCCATGAATCCATGCCCCTGCGGCTATTATGGTGACGCTGTCAAAGAATGCAAATGCACGTCCGGTGAGATCTCACGCTATCAGAAGCGACTGAGCGGCCCGCTCCTCGACCGTATAGATATCTTCATCGAGGTGCCCCGCATTGAGTACGAAAAGCTGACCAATGACACTTTAGGTGAAAGCTCGGAGAAAGTCCGCAACCGGGTTGAGCTTGCCAGACAAATCCAGCAGAAGCGTTTTGAAGGCACTAAACTAACCTCCAACGCTGAAATGACACCTGTTGAAGTTAAAGAATTCTGCCGTCTGGAGCCGTCGGCTCAGAGCCTGCTGCGTACAGCCATGAAACAGCTCCACCTTACGGCCCGTGCCTTCCACCGCGTCCTCAAACTCGCCCGCACTATCTCCGATCTCGATAGCGCAGACACCATCAGAGCCAACCACCTCGCCGAAGCCCTCCAATACCGCCAGAGAGGCACAACTTAGCACTTGTCCTGGCATATCCTCTTCTGCAACCTTTTCCACGAACCCGTAATGAGAAAGCTCTCCTCCGTATTGTCGACCATCCGGGTAAATTTGGTCATTGGTACGGAAAAAGTGAGTGTATCACTGGGAATATACGGGCGAGCGGAGATATCGAACATGCCGATGACCCCCCGAGGACGCTCAGACTTTCCCTCAAGATAGGGGTACTGGACAATCGAGGCACAACCAGCACAGAATGGGGTAAATACCCCGTTCGGCTCGGTTTCATCAAAGTTAGTGAGCGTGAAAAGCCCGGCAAGCACATCAGGCCGAACAAAGAAGATGACAACTTCCGGACTGTCTGACTCCACAAGCTCATCCCACCTCTTGAACACTATGAACCGGCCTGGCGCTTTAAAAACAGGCCAGTACTTCAACCCCTCCCTGACCAGCTCCGGGGTCTTTTTATATCGCTCGCCTTGGAGCTTGCCCGGAATGCCACAGGACAGGAAACAGGAAAAGAACTCCTCGAACTCTGGTGTGATATCGGGAGCAAAACCAAGGTACCGCCTCCCGCCAAAGCAGCCCACTGAATCCGCATCGTAGCAGATGGGGTTGCCCTTCCTCACCATCGCCAGGTCACGAATTACGCAACGGTGCGCTGCAGTAGGGCTGATCAGTCTGGCATGGCCAACCTCATCAGTATAGTAAAAGGTAATGGGAAGCTCGGCACCATTGAAATACTTTTTCCACAGCCGGCTGAATTTTTCCTTTGCTTTCATATCCATCGCTCAATCATCCATATTTAGATTCGACCGAGAGTCCACTACTGGGCCAGCCGCATGGTTATCACAGCGGCAACTACATAAATGACTATACCGGCGAAGATAGACGGCACCAGCCCCCATTTGGGCAGGATGAATATCATGGCCACAGCATACAGCAGCCAGGCAGGTATCAAAAGCAGCATGCCTTTGAAATATGACACTGTGGCACCAGCACCACCAGAAAGGTATATGGTGATTAAAGTCACGATGGTGACGCTGGGAAAGAACGCCACGAAGGCGGCGAGGAAACCTTTTCCCTGACTGCCGAAGTAGGTCACCAGGGCCACAATCGTGCCACCAAGTACGAAATACAATGACAATAGTCTAAGGTCCATTATTTGCCCTCCCGGTTTCTTAGTCGCCAGGAACTAGCCAGCACGCATTATAAAATAACTGCCAACGGATAGGAAATATAGCCCGTACTTTTTATACGCCTGTAATATAACCTTATTAAGATCTCCGATTTCGGACGAGGTTGAGAGATAACGAGGCTAAAGCCTGGCACCGAAGACAGGGCATTGTAAATCACGAGCCGCGGTTCCACACTGTATTGACACAGGGCTTATAATATGGGGACAACTTTGAATAAATAAGAAGGTGAATGAAATGACAACTGCACAAAAAACTCTGCTCTGCGTCTTCGGAGCTTTCGCCGCTCTTTTCCTAGCCCTGACACCGCTCAAACCATACCCTGGTGACTTCTTCATAAAAGCAGTACCGGCGCTAAGCCTGGCAGCACTGGCATTGATAGCAATCAGTGGCATAAGAGGTAAGCTGCTCTTTGCCTCGCTTTTGCTCTGTGCCGCCGCTGATATGGCACTGGAACTACCACTAGAGATGTCTTTCATACTGGGGCTGGGGCTGTTCCTGATCGCACATATAGTGTTCATAATAACTTTTTCCCGGGACTTCAAGGTGCAGAGGTCCAGAATACCCTTAATTGTCATCATTTCCCTTTACGGCCTGGGGATGGCTATTGTTTTGACACCATGGCTCAAAGAGATGGCAGTCCCGGTCTACACCTACATAACCGCTATAACCTTGATGGCCATCTTTGCAGCATTCAGAGCTGCAAAAAATATGTTCACCATCTATGGTGCTGTATCTTTCATCGTCTCCGATTCAATCATAGCCATGAACAAGTTTGTTGTGCCGCTGGTAGCGGCCGACTACATAATAATGGTCACCTATTACCTGGCTCTGTT
>FMSI01000248.1_pt1 | contig 32172 bp, 24 predicted proteins | sample 1504471 | NCBI WGS metagenome assembly FMSI01 (sample SAMEA4475357, study PRJEB15587) | soil metagenome | biome: Soil; feature: Field | place: India | collected 2015-03-11 | depth 0 m
GTTTGTGTTGAAGTGTGTCCTGTCAAAGACAAAACAAATCCAAAACGTAAAGCTTTGAATATGGAACCACAATTACCTTTGCGTCAACAAGAAGCGGAAAACTGGGATTTCTTCCTTGCTATACCAGATTATGATAGAACAAAAATAAAAGTATCAAACATTAGGCAGCAACAATTACAAAGACCATTATTCGAGTTCTCTGGTGCTTGTACTGGATGTGGCGAAACACCTTATGTAAAACTGGTTTCTCAACTATTTGGAGATAGAGCAATTATTGCAAACGCAACTGGGTGCTCTTCAATATACGGAGGGAATTTACCTACCGCCCCCTGGGCTAAAGATGAAAACGGCCGCGGACCTACTTGGTCTAATTCGTTATTCGAAGACAATGCTGAATTTGGGTTTGGCTTCCGACTAGCTATAGATAAACAAAAAGAGATTGCCATTTCACTATTAAAAACTTTGGCTTCCCATGTTGGTGAACAGTTAGTTAATGAAATAATTTCCGCAAAACAAAAAACTGAAACTGATATTTACGAACAAAGGGAACGAGTCAAAATCCTTGTCGATAAATTAAAGGATATGAATACACCAGAAGCAAGGAAGTTAATATCAATTGCCGATTATCTTGTCAAGAAGAGTGTCTGGATAATAGGTGGCGACGGTTGGGCTTACGATATAGGCTACGGAGGGCTCGACCATGTAATTGCTATGGGTAAGGATGTTAATCTACTTGTGCTTGATACTGAAGTTTATTCTAATACAGGAGGTCAAGCTTCGAAAGCCACACCATTAGGAGCTGTTGCCAAGTTTGCAGCAAATGGAAGTCCTTCGTTCAAAAAAGACCTTGGCTGGATGGCAATGAGTTATGGAAATGTTTACGTTGCAACTGTTGCTTTTGGTGCCAAAGATGAACATACCCTCAAAGCATTTCTCGAAGCTGAAGCATACGAAGGGCCATCTGTAATAATTGCATACTCACATTGTATTGCTCACGGAATTGATATGAGTGCACCACTAAAACACCACAAACTTGCTGTAGATTCTGGACATTGGATTTTATATAGGTATAACCCAGAATTGGCAAAAGAGGGCAAAAACCCACTTATACTCGACTCCAAAGAACCAAGTATACCGATTTCTCAATATATGGATTCCGAAATTAGGTTCCGAATGCTTGCTCAAAGTAACCCACGACTTGCTAAGCGCTTACAAGAAGAAGCTCAAAATTACGTAAAGACTCGTTATAAGATCTATAAACATATTGCAGAATTGAACTTTAACTCTATAAAAGAAAATGACAATTAATAAAGGGAAAATAATTTATCTTGATTTGAATAAGGGGGGAAACTCCCTTGTTCAACTAATTTTATTTATTAACATTTTGACAAAAATCATTAGAGGTTAAAAATGAATATCTCAACAGAATACCTTGGAATGAATCTTAAATCTCCTCTTGTAGCTTCTGCATCTCCTTTAACAGAGGAATTAAAAGGAATCAAAAAACTGGAAGAAGCTGGAGCATCTGCAGTTGTACTTCCTTCAATATTCGAAGAACAACTCCGTTCTGAACAACACGACCTACACTTTTTTACAACCCAAGGTACTTACTCCTATGCTGAGTCATTGACTTATTTTCCAGATTTCGATGAATTTCGATTTGTTTCTGATAATTACCTTGAACTTATTCGCCAAGCAAAAGAAAGTGTTTCTATTCCAATAATAGCCAGTCTTAATGGTGCAACTCTTGGTGGTTGGATCGATTTTGCAAAGAAAATTGAACAAGCTGGTGCTGATGCCTTGGAATTAAATATCTATTTTATCCCCACCGATTTGGACCAACTAGGTGAAACCGTAGAAAACACCTACATAGAGATTATTAAAGCTGTAAAATCCTCGGTAAATATTCCCGTTGCAGTTAAGCTAAGTCCTTTTTTCTCGAACTTTGCAAATTTTGCAAAAAAAGTAGAAAAAACTGGAGCCAAAGCCTTGGTATTATTCAACAGATTTTATCAGCCAGATGTCGATTTGGAACATTTTGAAGTAAGACCTTCGATAAATCTAAGCACTTCCCATGCAAATAGATTACCTATGCGTTGGATCGCTATTTTAAAAAATAAAGTTAACATGGACTTTGCTGCTACAAGTGGAATTCACACATCTGATGACGTCATTAAAATGTTATTGGTTGGTGCAAACGTTACAATGCTATGCTCGGCCCTTCTTAAAAATGGGGTATTCTACCTTCTGCAATTAGAAAAAGAGCTGAAAGAATGGATGGAGGAACACGAATACAATAGTCTACAACAAATGATAGGGGTAATGTCGCAAGAAAAAACCCCAAACCCAAGTGAATACGAACGAGTACAATATGTTAAGGCTCTTTCAACTTATAAATTATAATTTTGAACTAAATCAAATTTTTGCTTCGGCAATATTGAAGCACTAAAGCTTGTACTAAAGAAAGCAGCTTTAATTATTCCTGTCAACAAATCAAGGAAGAAGGTCGGTAGTAATTCCCTTAATTATTGAGTAATTTAGATTTTGGTACAAAAAATAATGTGAAATATTAGAATTTGGTTTCGATAGAAAAAACTGTTATTCAGAATTAGTTGGGTTACTTTCTGCCAATCTTTTTTGTTTTTCGTATTGTTGAATTTTAACTTTATCTGGTGCAAGAATAACCGAAATTCTTTTACCTTCCGATTTAGCAGCCTGATCGACCTTGCTGATATCTTTCAAAGCTTCAACAAATCTATTTAGAAGTTCTTCCCCAATCTCTTGGTGCATAATCTCCCTACCACGAAATATCACAGTTCCCTTCACTTTGTTGCCATCGAGAAGGAACTCTCTTGCGTGCCTTACTTTGAAGTTGAAATCGTGGGTATCGGTTCGCCATTTAAACCAAATCTCTTTAAGTTGCTGCTGAGCTTGCTTTTTTCGTTCTTGTTTAACCTTTTTTCTCTGTTCAAAAATAAATTTACCATAATCAATTATTTTAGCGACGGGGGGATTTGCTTGTGGAGCAATTAGGACAAGGTCCAGATTTTTTTCATAAGCAATTTTTAAAGCCTCCCGTGAAGGAAAAATTCCAAGCATTTTTCCATATTCATCAATCAATCGAACTTGTTCTGCACGAATCTCATTATTAACAAGGAATTTAGAATCTGATTGTTTACCGCGACCAGGTGGGTTGGAATGAGAAAAGTACAAATTTTTCAAATATCCCCTTAAATTTGTTCATAATAACTTCTAAAAAATACAAAATTAATAAGTTTTCTTTTCAAATTACTTATTTTTAACTTTTTTTTCTTAATTTTTACTTTCAACATCTCATTTGGAGTATGAAAAAGTATAAATTTCTCCAAACCTTAGTCCTAATGCTTTTACTCTTTTCGTTGTTGGTATCGGCTGCCTTATTATTTCAACATCTAATTAATCAACCTGATAAGTTATTAATTTCCAGTCTTTTTTCTCCTATTCCATTAATTTTTCTTCTTTTGATTTGCACCGTTGTAGCTTATTATTTCCAATCCAAGTTAATATCAAATTTATTTTCAGACTATGAAATCAAAAGCATCGCTTTCCAATCCCTTTCTACCTCTAAATCAATCGGAATGATAATTTCAACTATAGAAGGAGATGTAATCTTTTTAAACGAATATGCAAAGAAAGCACTTAACATCAATAACTCTAAAAACCTATATCTGTTCGATCTGCTACCTTTAACCAATAGTCTTGAGGAAGACAAGGAATTTTCAGATAAGAAAGAAACAACCCTTTTCAAAGAAAAAATTAAAGTTAACGATAAAGAAGAAAAAATTTTCGATTTCTACTTTAAAGAAATTGAAATAGGCAATAGTGCAGTTATCTTATGTCTTTTTAGCGACATAATAGGAACTAATAAAATTCTTGAATTTGAATACCGATACAAAACATTGCTCAATTCGATAGAGGATGCAATCGCCATTGTTAATAAAAACGGGGTTGTTGAAGACTGCAACATTGCTTTTGCAAAACTTTTACAAACCGATACTAATGAAATATTAAATAAAAATTTTATTAGTTTTATTCAAGGTTCTCAACTTTTGTCGAGTTTACCACCTGGTTACCATCAAAAAATTCTTGAAAAAATGTCCTATGTTTTCGAAACTGGGGATATCTCGCAAATACCCAACCCACTTAAGTTTGAAGTTACGCTAAACCAAAAAAAAAGGCATTTTCTACATAAAATATTTAAAGTGGAAATTGGAAGTGATGAATTCCTGCTTGGTAGTATTATAAGCGATATTTCGGATTTGCAAGCAACCATTGATAAGCTAAATGAAATGAATTTCTCGCTTGAACAAACAATTAATAAAAAAATCGAGGAATTGAAATGCACTGTAGAGCAATTAATAGAAACCAACCAAATCTTAAAAAAAGAAATTAAAGAGAAAACTGAAATATCTGAAGAACTCAAAAAGAGTCAAGAAACTTACAAAAACTTTATCGAAAATCTTCCAGTTGGGGTTTATAAGTCGACAAGTAAAGGAAAAATTCTTTTTGCAAACCGAGCTTTAGCTAAAATATTGGAATGTAACTCCGCCGAAGAACTTATGAACATCTCCGCCTATGCATTTTACAAAACTAGAGAAAAAAGAAATGAGGTTGTTAAGTCGCATATGTCGAACGTAGAAGCTTTAATTAAAGTCGACACAGAAATGATAACCAAAAATGGAAGAAAAATATTTGTTAACGACTTTGCAAGAGTAATTAATGACCCCGAAACAGGAGAACTTTATTTCGAAGGTATTATTATTGACATAACAGAAAAATACCTCTACGAGCAAAAATTAAGGAAAAGTGAACTTAGATTTCGGCAACTTTTTGAAAGAATAAACGATATTCTACTTCAAACTGGGCAAGATGGAACCATCGAAGTTGTCTCTCCTTCAATTAAACCAATTCTTGGATACGAAGCAGATGAATTACTTGGAAAGAACATTAAACACCTTCTGAACAATCCTACATGGTTTGATAAACTCAAGAAAATCCTTCATGAAGAAAATGAAGCTAGAAATATTCTTTTAGAATTCAAAACATCAAGTGGAAGTATAAAATATCTTAAAGGAGACTATTTTCAATTTGCACAAGAAGAAGGTACCAACTCTATACAAATTATCCTAAGTGATGAAACCGAAGAAATAGAAGTCCACAACTTAATGAATGCGATTTTTGCAGTATTCAAAACATTTAACCAAGACAAAAGCATCTATGAGATTGCTGAAAACATTATCCGAGCATTTCAATATATTACGGTCGTTCCTAACTTCATTTTCGCACTTAAAGACCCCGAAACAAATACGTTGAAAATAATTAGGCACAGCGATAGGTTTGGTTTACATTTAAATTTGCTTGATTTATCAGACACATCACATCCAATTGTTAATGCTTTTATTAAGAAAAAAACTTTAACATTTTCTGAAAAAGAGCTCGAAGGTTTTTGGGGAACAAACAAGTACCAAATTCCATCATATCTTATTGCTCTACCTATTATTTCCCAAAACGAAATCTTAGGTGTTATTGCAATTTATTCTTATTATGCTCAACTTCAAGAACTCTCCAAAACTAAGATTTACCATTTAAATTCCCTTGTCGAACAAATATCTTTTGGGCTTCAAAGACAACTTTTATCCGAGAAGTTAGATGCTCAACTTAATTTATTAGATGTTTTGATTGAATCAATTCCTTATCCAATTTATTATCGTAGTTTAAAAAGTAATAAATATCTTTTTTGCAATTCTGCATTCGAACTTCATTTAGAAAAACCCAGAGAAGAAATCATTGGCAAGACGCTTGATGAAGTTTTACCCAAAGAGCTTGTTGAAAAAACCTTAAAAATGGATTACCAAATTCTTAAAGACTTGCAAACTCAAACGTACCAAACTACTCTTAAAGATAGTTTAGGGAACGAGAAGACTTTCATCGCCATTCGTTCAATAGTAATTTCCGAGGAGCAAGATGAAAAGGGGGTTGTAGGTATTTTAATAGATATTACTGAAAGGTTAAAATACGAAGAAGAATTGAAAAAAGCATTGGAGTTTAATAAGTTAATTTTAAATCTTGTTCCATCAGCTATTTTCACAACAAATAGTGAAAGAAAAATTACATCTTGGAATAGACAAGCCGAGTTGATTACTGGATATCATTCCGAAGAAGTAATAGGCAAGACTTGTTTCATCTGTGAATTAAATAAAGATCACCATATTTGCCAAAACTTAATTGACATAAAAAGCAATGAATTGATTGAAGAAGAAAGAAAATTCACCAATAAATATGGGCAAAAATTAATTCTATCTAGTAAAATCACAACGATGAAAGACACTAAAGGGAAAATCATCGGTGTAATAGAATCATTTGAAGATATTACTGCAAAGAAAGAATTCGAAAATAGACTTACCTACCTTGCAGACACAAACTACAGAATTACAACAATTTCAAATCTTCTTATTAACATTGAGGATATTAATGTATTAATTGACTCAGTTCTACCTATTGCATTGCAAATAACCAATTCAGAAGGAGTATATTTCATCGAATTATCGAAAAATTTAGATTATCACAACATTAATAGGTTAATTGCTTATTCAATATCGGGTAAGGAATCCTATGAGGTAAAAATCCCTTTAGAGAAATTTATCAACTCTTACCTTGGAAAAGTATTTATTGACCGCGAATCTCTATCTATTGATTTCGCAGAATCAAACAAATTGATCCCAGAATTAAAATTTCTTGCCAGTAGCAGATTTATTTTAGCACCTTTGCAAAGTGGAGAAGAATTCCACGGATTTTTACTGGCTTATAATAAAGAATCACAGTATACTGACGATGAAATATCCGCATTAGAAAGGCTTGCCCTTGTCCTTGCAACAAACATCGAAAGGATTTCGTATCAGAACGAACTACAAAACATTTTAGTAAAGCAATATCAAATGAATGAACTTCGCTCTAATTTTGTCAATTTAATTTCCCACGAATATCGAACGCCTTTGCAAGCAATTCTTCTTTCTTCAGAGATCCTTCAAAAACATTTAAATACCCTACCACAAGACCAAATTGAAAAGCAATTGCAAAGAATTGATAAAGCAGTGAAGGATATGTCTGCAATGCTCGAAAATGTAATTCAATACAATAAATTGACGCGACCTTTAGAAAAAATTTCCCTCGAAGCTGTAAACTCAAAAGTATTTTTCGACAGTTTAATTAAAGATTTTATGCTTTACTATCAGGATAGAGCAAAGTTTAATTATGTGTTTAAAACAACATTGGAAAAGATAAATGTTGATTATGAATTAATACAACTTATTTTTTCGAATATTATCTCCAATGCCGTAAAATACTCGCAACCAAATCCAAAAATAAATATAACTGTTAATATCAGTGAAAAAAATATTAGCATTGCTGTGTCTGACAACGGAATTGGAATCGATGAAAACGAAATTCCACATATATTTCAACCTTTTTACAAAGGGAAAAATACTAAAAACATTGGTGGTACTGGACTCGGACTTTCAATTGTTCAAAATGTGGTAAACTTGCTTGGGGGAACAATTTTAGTTAAATCGAAACTTGGGAAAGGAACGACTTTTGAAATACAATTGCCAATTGCATAAAAAACTTAGGGCAATGGAATTTCTCTTGCTTTAAACAAATCTAATATTGCTTTTTCGACAGAATTACTCTGATTTTGGTTCAGAGATTGGTTCTGAACATTAGTTCTCAGCGACGTATCCTCAATCAATGTATCAGCATTTTGGTTTTCAAGAATCTTCTCGGATTGTATAAGTTGAAATTCAAAATCATTTCCAAAGAATTCCTTAATTGCAACACCAATTGCTCTTTTTTTACTCTTCAAATTTTCATAGACAAAATCGTTTCCGGCAATAAGGATTATTTCTTTTTGCCTAAACTCAACTTCAACCAAATGGCTAAGATAAAAAGATTTCAAACCATTTAATGTGGAATTATATTTATCTAAAAATTCACTCCATTTTGGAAATAGTGCTTTTAATTCAGTATTAATTCTTTTTGTTGGTTTTTCAGTTTCTTTTTCAGTAAGAAATTGATTTTGAGAAAAATCTTGCGAACATAATCTTAGCTTCCTAATTTCTTTTATCAATTCTTCAATATCCACAACGGAAGGCATTTCAATTATTTGCGTCAAAAGCAACTCAAGTCGAATTCTTGGCATAGTTGAAAATTTAAACTGCTGTTCAAATGAAGCAATAAGATTCATTACCCTAACAAGATCTTTTGTATTGAATTTTCCTGCTTCATCCATATATTTTTTTTTGTAAATTTTCGGGAAATCAAGATTCTCGGCATTTTGCAAAATTTTAACATAATAAATATTTCGAAAATGCTCAAGCAAGCCAGTTATAAATTCCCCATAGTCGTACCCATTTTTTGTTAAATCTTCACTTATCTCGAATGCCAAGCGGGGATTTCTTTGGTGGTAAGCAGTGGAAACTTTAAAAAAGAAATCAAGATCAATAATGTGCAAAAGTTCTTTTACATTTTCAAAATGAATTTTTTTACCAGATGAAGTAACAAACTGATCGAAAATACTTTGTGCATCTCTCATAGAACCATCGGCTTTCTTAGCAATGGTAAATAAGCTCATTTCGTCGATTTCAATATTTTCAGCATTAGCAATCTTTGATATTTGCTTAACAATGGTGTTGATTTCCATGCGGTGAAAATCAAACCTTTGGCACCTACTGACAATGGTTGGAAGCACCTTGAAAGGCTCAGTGGTTGCAAAAATAAATATCAAATGTTTTGGTGGCTCTTCGAGTATTTTAAGTAACGCGTTGAAGGCAGAAGTAGAAAGCATATGAACTTCGTCGATAATGTAAATTTTGAACCTACCTTTTATTGGGGGATATTTTGCATTTTCTCTCAAGGTTCTAATATCATCAACACTATTATTGGAAGCACCATCTATTTCAATCACATCTAAAGAACGACCCTCGAGAATTGATGTGCAAGATTCGCATTTATTACAAGGCTCAGCATCGGTTTGGTTCTCGCAATTCACCGCTCTTGCAAGAATCCTTGCGGTAGTTGTTTTACCAACACCTCGGGGACCAGTAAATAAATATGCATGATGAATGCGGTTGAAGCTTACAGCATTTTTCAGTGTTTGTGTGATGTGCTCTTGCCCGATAACTTCATCAAATCTAATCGGACGCCATTTCCTTGCTGTAACAATGTGTTCCATTTACCCTACAAGTTGTTAAATATCAATTTAACAAAAACCTTTAATATAATATGGAGGAGGACAAAGCTAATGCATGAAAAGTCTTAAAATTTACTCAATTGAAAAAGAAATTTATATAAATTGCGTTTTATTCGTTGATATTTGTTAATTATTCAATTAAATATGAAGAAATCTTGGTTAATTTTTTTTATTTCTTATCTTACGATTTTATCAAATTCCTATGGGAATTCGAATTCTATCTATTTGCGTTTTTTTTCTGGTGTGGATAAAAATTATGTTCAAAGGATCTTGAACCACGAACATTTTGTTAAATGGTCCCAATTGTTGCCAGATAGTATTTCTTTAACAAAGAATAGAGAAAAAAATTGGAATTTATTTTCCTACAACAATGAAAAAATAAAGAAAATACTAAAAGCAGAAGAACCTTTGCTAAGAACCTATGAAGTGGAAATTAAACCTGGAACAAATCTTGAGAAATTTTGCAAGTACCTTTTGGAGACATATCCGGAAATTGAAGTAGCTGAACCAATCAACATAGATGAAACCTTAGAGATTCCAAACGATCCATATGCAAGTAGCCAAACAATGCTTGCCACAATTAATGCTTTTACTACTTGGGACCAAGTCAAAGGTGATACAAATATTATCATAGGTATTGTCGATACTGGGGTTTTGCAAGAACACGAAGACTTAACCAATTCAATAGCACCAAATTGGGGTGAAATCCCAGATAACAACCTTGATGATGATGGCAATGGATTTGTAGATGATTATCGTGGCTACAATCTCGCATACTCAACAGAAGGGAATGGGGGCAACACTTACCATGTATCTTCCCATGGTACTTCTGTTGCCGGTATCGCCGGAGCAACAACAAACAATGCAAAAGGTATGGCTGGTGTTGCATACAAATGTCGAATATTCCCAATTAAGGCTTCTAAGGCCGAAAATACTGCTTCCATAGACTTTGGTTACAAGGGCATTCTATATTCCGCAATTCGAGGGTTCAAAGTCGTTAATTGTAGCTGGGGCCAACCAAAACCTTACTCACCAATTGATCAATCAATAATCGATTATGCTTTAGCAAGAGATGTTGTTGTTGTTGCCGCAGGAGGAAACAGTAAAAATAATCCAACAGAGGTCTACTACCCCGCCGGCTATTTTGGTGTACTTGCAGTAGGGGAAGTCAATCAAATGGACAACGTTACAAATACTTCAACGATTAATGAAACTATCAGAATAATGGCACCGGGGGTTGGAAATTACATTACTTTAAATACTCCAAACGGATACGATGTATCGAAGAATGGGGGAACTTCTTTTGCTGCACCAGTTGTGTCCGGAGTTGTTGGAATTGTTCGTTCAGTATACCCCGACCTAGACCCAATACAGACGATAGAATATGTACGGCAACTTTCAGATGATATTTCAGAAAAAAACCCCTCGGTTCAAAACTTAATTCCTGGAAGAGTGAATATGTCTAAGCTTCTCCAAATCCATCCATTTTCTATTCCGGGAATCAAACCAATGAAAATTAATTTTTTTCATTCTGATGGAAAAAAGGACGAAAGATTCAAACTTGGGGATACAGTGATTGTTAAAATCGAGGGTCACAACTTCCTCGGTTCTGCACGGAATCTCCGTTTGGTTCTTTCCGTTGCGGACATATTTGATAGCTCTATTGAAGTAATCGAAGGAGAGCAAAATATCGAATTAGTACAAAGAAATGAGGATTTCATCATAGGTCCTTTTTCTTTTAGTATTAAAGAAAATAAAGAAAATACAACCTTTTTGCGCGTTGACATTTTTGGAGAAAATTCTTATAAAGATTTCTTTTTGATACCTTTTGTGCCTACTTCCTATTTTGCTACTTTTGAAAACGACTCAATAAAGTTTTCCATTTGCGACAAAGGTACATTGGGTTTCTATAGTGTAAATTCATATAAATTTGGTGAGGGAATTGCCACCAAAAGCCAAGGAAATCAATTGTTTAAAGCCGGGATAATGGCTTCGGAAGACAGCCTCAAAATTGTTACTGCACTTTTTGGTCTGACACCAGACCGAAGCGAATTCCGAGTATTGAAGCCTTTTGCCTACCCAGAAAAAAATATTGGGATTATAGACGACAGCCTCGCTTCAACAAAGGAGAGAATTGGGATAAAAATCCAGCAATTTGTATACATTCCTCCATTCGGAAATAAGTTTTTTAAAATTTTCTTCACGGTTAAAAATATTTCGGGAAAGCCAATTAAAAACCTATCTTTAGGTTATTTCATGGATTGGGACGTAGGTCCAATAGCAAAGGAAAACTTTTCTTATCTTGAACCAGAGGCCATTCCAAAAACAATTGTACCTATAGCCGCTGCTGTTCAATTTATTCAATCAACGGACTCTTCCGTATTTGTCGGTGTTGGGGTTTTATCGGAAAATTCGTCGGACATACCACAATCGGCAGTGTTGACATCTGAATTTACTGGAGCCTACTCGCGGGAAAGACAAATACTTTCTTTAAACTCGGGAACAAAGTTGCAGTCCAAAAGTATCGACGATATTTCGGTGTTTAGTGGAATGAAATTTCCAGGGGAAATCAAACCAGAAGAAGAGCGAAGCTTCTCCATGATGATTGCAATAAGCAACAATAAAGAAGAATTGAAGCAAATTTTTCTAAACAACATTTTGCTTAGTAATGTTGAAACACTATCAAATAGTAATTCATTAGGCTTATATCCAATACCATCCAAAGATTTTATTTTCATAGATATTTCAAATTACCACTACTTTACTGCTTCGTATCAAATAATTAATGTTCTTGGCAAAGTAGTTCAAGAAGGAAACCTTGTTAGCAATTTGATAAATTTAGAGGACTTAGATTCTGGGGTATATTACATGAAAATTATTACAAATCAAAAGATATTTTCTCAAAAGTTTGTAAAATTTAACTAAAATAAAATGAAATCATTTAGAAAGGAATTATGGTTCAACTTACCAAAACGGAGGGCATTTGTAAATATTACCAAAGAAGTAGAAAAATGCATCGAAGAAAGTGGAGTAAAAGAGGGTTTGTGTCTTGTTAACGCTATGCATATCACTGCAAGTGTCTTTATTAATGACGATGAGAGAGGATTGCACAACGATTTTGAAGTTTGGTTAGAAAAACTTGCACCCGAAAAACCCTATTCTCAGTATAAACACAATACTTTCGAGGACAATGCAGATGCCCATCTAAAACGAACAATTATGGGACGGGAAGTTGTCGTTGCAATAACCAATGGAAAGTTAGACTTCGGACCATGGGAGCAAATTTTCTATGGGGAATTCGACGGAAACAGACGAAAGCGTGTTTTGGTTAAGATAATTGGGGAGTAAAATGGATTTTACCCAAATCATCGGTTCAATGGCTGCAATAATGACAACCTCAGCATTCGTTCCACAAGCACTTAAGATTATCAAAACCAAAAGTACCAAGGATATCTCTCTTGGAATGTATATTATACTCACCACTGGTATACTCTTTTGGTTAATTTACGGTTTTCTTTTAAAACAACCTCCAATTATTTTTGCAAATACAATTGGTTTTAGTCTTACCTTAACTATATTAATATTAAAAATTAAGTTTAGAAAAGCAGATGGAAGAAATTAGAACAGAAATATTAGTGATTGGCTCTGGGGTTGCTGGATTAATATCTGCTTTAACAGCAGCAGACAATGGATGCGAGGTACTTATTATTACCAAACTACCATCACTATTAAGTGGTAACTCACCTTGGGCACAAGGGGGTATAGTATTCTGGGGAAAGGAAGATTCAGCAGAAAAATTAAAAAACGACATATTCGAGGCTGGACATTGGCATTCATGGCCACCGGCAGTGGATCAAATTGTTGAGCTTGGTCCAAAATTGGTCAAAGAATTATTAATAGAAAAATATGGGGTTCCATTCGACATAAACGAAGATGGCGAGCTGCATCTGACCTCGGAAGGTGCCCACTCCGTTAGTAGAATAGTTCATTCAAAAGATAAAACTGGAGAAACTATCCACAAAAAACTTATCGATGCAACCTTAAGACATAAAAACATAAAGTATCTTGTCGACCATACTGCTGTGGATTTACTAACACTTTCTCATCATTCCACTCGTTCGATTGACATATACGAAAAGCCAACTTGCTTCGGTGCTTTTGTTCTAGAAAATAAAACTGGTAAAGTTTTTCCCATTTTTTCTTACAAAACGATTCTTGCAACTGGTGGATTAGGACAAATTTATTTGCATACAACCAACCCAAGCGAAGCAACCGGTGATGGTATCGCTATGGCTTATCGATCGGGTGCACGAATATTAAATCTACAGTTCATTCAATTTCACCCCACAGCGTTTTACAATGAAAGAGACAGATTTTTAATTAGTGAAGCAGTCCGTGGCGAAGGTGGCCGACTTATAGATAAAAATGGCTATGAATTTATGAAGGACTATCACGAACTAGGTTCTTTGGCACCACGTGATGTAGTTGCCCGTGGAATTCATCAAACAATGTTAAAAACAAATCACCCATGTGTTTACTTGGATATTTCACACAAAAATTCAGAATGGATTAAAGCACGTTTCCCAACAATATACAAGCATCTTTTGAACTCTGGAATAGACATGACCAAAGAGCCTATACCAGTTGTTCCAGCAGCTCACTACTCTTGTGGGGGTGTGGGAGTGAGCTTACGCGGTAGGACTTCTTTGCATCGGCTTTACGCAGTTGGCGAAGTTTCGTGCACCGGGGTGCACGGAGCAAATCGATTAGCTTCGACTTCCCTTCTCGAAGCGGTTGTTTGGGGCTATAAAGCTGGAACAGATGCATCTCAGCTCCACAAAACGGAGGAGTACATACCAGAAATTTTTCCTTGGAAAGAAGAAAACGAAGAAATCGACCCAGCGCTTATTGCACAAGACTGGCTTACTATCAAAAATACTATGTGGAACTATGTGGGTTTAGTTCGAACCCGACAAAGGCTTATGAGAGCAACAACGATTTTGCGTCACCTACAAACGGAAATCGAACATTTTTATCAAAAGGCAAAAATGAACAAAGATATTCTTCAATTGCGAAATGGTATTATCACAGCAATTGCTGTTACAAATGCCACAATAGAAGATAAAGTAAGTCGAGGGTCGCACTATATTGAAAATTAAAATTCCAAATTTTATCCGAGATTCTTATCAATTTGTTGTAAGGTTCATCGACAAAATAGAAAATCACCATATCTTTCTGCTCTCTGCGGCTATTTCATTTAATACTCTCCTTTACGTAATTCCCCTGATACTTGTAGGAATTTTTATTGCAACATTGTTCTTGGATAAGAGTAACTTTACAGAATTAATTTCTAATCTTTTGTTCTCTTTTTTGCCGGAAACTGAAGGAAGTTATTATTTCATAAGCAATTTGCTTTTGGAAATCAATAATATTTTTTCAGTTAGCAAATACGCTGGTTGGATTGGAATTGTCACATTGCTTTGGTTATCTTCTACAGTTTTTAGTACTTTAAGAAATAGTCTAAATGTAGTTTTCGAGGTTAAATCTAAAAAAATATTTGTTTTTTACAAATTAAAAGATATTTTACTTACTCTAATTTTAACAATATTTATTCTTTTGCTCACTTATGCAATGCCTTTAGTTACAATTATTAGTAAAACCTTCATTAATATTCTTCCACAAGACATTGCATTAATCATCTCGAAAATCACTAAGCAAATAATTTGGATTGTTCTTTATTTCATCGTCTTCTTCTTTATATACAAATTTATCCCAAGTTCTAAAATATCTCTCAAGATTGTACTAACCTCGAGTTTAATATGTACACTACTTGGAGAGTTTGCAAGACAGGCATTTTCCCTTTACCTTATTTACTTTGCGAACTACAGTAAATTCTATGGAACATATGCATTGTTGGTATCCATATTAATTTGGATTTATTATTTATTTTTTATTATTCTCTTCTCAGCTGAATTATCACTATATTTATTTTCGAAGAAACCAATAGAATACAAAAATGTTGGCAATTAAGTTCAAACCTCTCAGTAATAACTTAAAAAAGTTTATCTTGTCGCTTAAAGATAAAAAAAAGCGTAAAGAAACTGGATTGTTCATTGCCGAAGGGTATAAACTTTGCGAGGAACTTATCCAGTCGAATTACCCAACTGAATTAGTAGTCATCGAAAATTCTGCAAAAGAATTAAGCAAGAAGCTTGCCCAGAAATTCTTTTCAAGAGGAGTGGATGTATACGTTGCAAGACAACAGCAATTCATACAATTATGTGAAACAGAAACTCCGCAGGACATAATCGCTATTGCAAAGTCTGACTCTAATCCTAAACAAATTGAATATCCAATAGTGTTGCTCGACGGAATAAGCGATCCGGGGAATTTTGGAACAATAATACGGACTGCCGACTGGTTTGGAGTTAAAACGTTAGTTACGTCCCCTGATTCTGTAGAAAAATACAATCCAAAAGTAATTCGTGGATCTATGGGAGCATTCTTTCGTGTGAATGTTTTACAAAAGGAAAATCTCGCTAATTTTATTGTGGATCATAAAAGAGATACCAGGATTTTCGCAGCAACATTGGATGCAAATATGCTGCTTAGCAAATTAAAATTACCCAAAAATTCAATATTAATTTTTGGAAACGAAGCGCGAGGGATTTCCCCGGAAATACTAAAATTATGCGACGAAATGTTCAAAATCGAAGGTGAGGGAAACATTGATTCTTTGAACCTTGGAATTTCTGTTGGAATAGTACTATATAAATACTATCTTGATAACAAATGAAACTTCATTTACTGGCAGCTTTCATTTTACTCTTTGCTTGCAACGACACAAGTTCTTATAGGTTGCAAGAGATAGAGGCTAGAAAGATTGAATATGCAAAGACATCTGGAATTTTTTATTCAATCTTCGACACGGCTTTTTACTTTGCCACCCAAGAAGGAATTTTAGCAAAAAGCGATACAAGCTTCAAAATAATCTTTGCAAAAAAATTTGACAATCTTATATTATCACATCTTTTTGTAGATGAGTTTTTTATATTTGTCGTATCCCAAAAAGATATTCTTAAAATTGACAAGAGGAATCTTGAAATCAAGGAAAAGCAACCTCTTTCCAGATTTAATTCAAAATTTTCAGAAATAAAAGGTATTTACTTTAACCCAATAAAAAAAACTTTCGATGCTGTTGTTCTCAAAAAAAATACCGTTTTTATATTTCACTTAAATCCAATTAATTATAACAAAATAAAAGCAAGCAAGATAAACAATGTTAAATCGGTAGATTGCTCATTCCAAAACTCAAAATATTTATACTTTGTTGATAACAAAAGAAAAAGAATCAGAATTTTCGACATGACACTCGATTTCAAAGAAATTAAAACTCTTACCTTTTTTGCACCAGAGATTGTATCGGGTACTTTTGCTCCTCCAAACTTAATTTTATTGCTTAGCACCGAGACACGACGAGCTTTTAAGTACAAATTTTAATTTCAAATAACATTAACTTACTCTTAACCTAAAAATCCTGTTCAGAAAAAAGATTAAATTAATTTTCCTAATGCACATGACAGAAACTTTTTATAAGGTGGTTAAGAAAAGCAATAAAAAAACAGAGTTACGATAAATTTATAATACCCTCCAGTTCTCGAACTATCAAATAGAGGGATATTTATATTTTAAATTGAACTTTAAACAAAAGTAAAAACAACTAAAATAAATTTTAGTTTATACTAGTATCATTTTCATTTTTTAACCCTTTGTTGTGCAATTGGATACCTGTTGATTTATAATTTTTTTAAAAAAATTTTTTTTTTCATATTTTTGTTTATTTATATTGTTTTTTTCTTTATTAATATGGAGTAAATTGTGCAAAAGTCTCAGCTTGATTACATTTTAAAAGTTCGCCTGCCAATTACAGTTTTTGTTGTTCTTGTGGCATATTTTGTAACTTTTTTTGTATCGAGACCAGAGCGTGATGGAGTTGGGTATTCACCAGACCAACCTATTACTTTTTCCCACAAACTTCACGCCGGGAATATGCAAATTGATTGTAAATACTGCCATATCGGCGTTGATAAAGGAAGATTTGCAACAATCCCATCTACAGATATTTGTATGAATTGCCATTCTGTTGCAAGAAAAGACAAACCCGAAATAATCAAACTTGCACAATTTTTTGCTGACGAACGACCAATTAAATGGAATCGTGTTCACAGACTTGGAGACTTTGCCTACTTTAATCATGCCGTCCACGTTCAAAAAGGAATTGATTGTAAGCATTGTCACGGTGACGTAGCAAAGATGGACAAGATTCAACAAGTACATAGACTCACAATGGGTGCATGCTTGGATTGCCATAGAAATGCACACCAAAAAATGCCTGAGCTGAAAGATAAAATTAATAATGGTCCAGATTTTTGCGGAGCTTGTCATAGGTAAAATCTGAATATGAAGAATTTAACCTTTTCGCCAATTATTTTTGAAACCACCAAACTAGGAATGCATTTCCCCTTAGTTTCACTAAAGAAGAACTCTGGAAAGAGAATCCGCTTTTTGTGTGCATTTGTATAAAACATTTGTTGATAAAAAATAGGTTTACCATGATAAAAAAATATTGGAAGAGTTTTGATGAATTAAAAAATCCTGAAAAGTCTCAAACACTAAAAGAAACAGAATTTCAATATGATGTTAAAGAAGAATTTAACGTTAACCACCTGAATGGTATTTCGAGACGAAAATTTCTTGCAATTTCAGCAGCAACCCTCGCTTTCACTTCAACTGCTTGTAAAGATTATCGTAATAAAGGCGATATTGTTCCGTACAATCAAAAACCAGAAAATGTTCTTCCTGGCAAAGCAAATTATTATTCTTCGACTTGCATGGGTTGCCCGAATCATTGTGGAATTCTAATCAAAACACGTGAAGGAAGACCTATTAAAGTCGATGGAAACCCAGACCATCCTGTCAATAAAGGTAAAATTTGCTCCATTGGGCAAGCTACAATTCTTAATCTTTACGATCCGGAGAGATACAAAACACCATTAATAAAAAGAAATGGCAAGTGGGAAAAAACCGATTTTCCAAATATTTTTTCTACATTGTTGACTGTATTAAACAATAGCGTTAATGAAAGAAAAGAAATTGCAATTATTTCGAAGCATATTTACTCCCCCTCTTTTGCCAAGATATTATCGCAATTCAAAGAAAAATACCCAAATACTAAAATCTTCACTTACGAGTTTCTGGAAAACTATTCAAAAGAAAAAGCTTTGATTGACTTTTACCCGAATACAAATCTCTTGGATTATGACCTAACCAAAGCAAAAGTTATTGTTTCCATAGAAAGCAATTTTCTTGGCAACGAGGGCAACATTGTTCGAAACATAAGAGAATTTGCATCAAAAAGGAACGTAAATGATATACATAATTTTAGCAGATTCTATGCTGTAGAGTCGGATTTTACATTAACGGGTGCTAACGCTGATTACAGGATCCCACTACATCCAAGTCAATATGAATACTTGATTGCCTCCATAATTAATGAAATCATAACCAAGCATGCAGAAAAGCTTTCAAATTTAAGTATTCCAATGTCACTCTTACGCGAAAAATTTTCAAATTTCAATTTAGAGCAGTTCGCAAATTCCAATAATATTTCAATCGATTTGCTTAAACAGATTGTAAAAGATTTAATCAGTAGCCAAAGCAATTCAATTGTTTTTGCTGGAGATCTTCAACCTTATACAATTCATTACCTATGCAACTTGCTAAACGAAATTTTAAGCAATCACAATTTATTTAGAAATAAACCGAAACCTTCAATCCCAAAATCTACATTTGAAGATCTGGCTTCCTTGTCCAGTTCATTATTATCTGGAAAAGTAGGAACCCTGATTATTTTGGATTGCAACCCAGTCTTCCATTTACCAAGAGATTTCGAACTGGCAAAAGGAATGGAAAAAGTCCCAAATGTTTTTGCTTTTGTTGAAAGTGAAACCGAAACTGCACTGCTTTCCAATCATATAGTCCCAATAAATCACAATTTTGAAAGCTGGGGAGATTTCTTTGATGGAGAATCAATTTATTCACTCTCTCAACCGGTTATAGAACCCATCTACGGAACCTATCAAAAGGAAAGCATAATGCTGGCTCTCGTTGATGGAAAGTTGAGGAACAATAATTTTCACGAATACTTAAAAAAGTTTTGGGAAACAGAAGTTTTTCCAAAAACCAAGGTAGGTGTACCCTTTGAACAATTTTGGTTTTCTGTGCTACACGACGGTGTTTTCTCCTTCCCATCGAAAGAATTTATTAAACCCAATGCTGACTTTTCAAAATTAAAAGAATTAAATTTCAAAAAAAATGAAAGCAAATGGACAATCCTAATTAAAAAGCCTTATTTTGTTTGGGATGGAAAATTTTTGAATAATGCTTGGTTGGTTGAATTACCACATCCAATTTCTAAAGTTACTTGGGACAATTACATTGCCATTTCAGAAAACGAAGCAAATAAGCTGAACCTAAAAACTGGTGATTTCGTAAAAATTGAACATAAGAACAATTCATTAGAAGCACCTATTTTCGTACTTCCTGGGTTAGCTGAAAAAACTTTAACTATCGAAGCAGGTTTTGGGCGAACAAATGCAGGCCCCATCGGTAAAGATGTTGGCTTCGACCCCTTACAACTACTTTCAAAAGAGGATTACAAAAATGGATTGGTATTATCAGATATAAAAGTCACTAAACTAAATCGATATTACAAATTTGCCAGCACTGTTGAACATCATTCATTAAATGATACTTTTGTGAAAGATTTACATAAATCTCGTCATATTATTCAGGAGAGCACGGTCGAAGATTTCATAAACGATAGGTTTGAAATCCACAAGGCAAAGCAAAAACTCACGATTATACCTGAAATACAATATCATGGCGTTAAATGGGCAATGGCAATAGATTTAAACAAGTGTACTGGTTGTGGAGCATGCATAAGCGCCTGCAATGTGGAAAACAATGTTCCAGTTGTTGGTAAGGATCAAGTAATTCGAGGACGCGAAATGCAATGGATACGAATCGATACCTATTTCAGTGGAACACCAGATAATCCAGAGGTAAGTTTGCAACCAATGTTATGCCAACATTGCGACGACGCACCGTGCGAGAATGTTTGTCCAGTTGTTGCCACAAACCATAGTCCAGATGGATTAAATCAAATGATTTACAACCGCTGTGTTGGTACCAGGTATTGTTCTAACAACTGCCCTTATAAAGTCCGAAGATTCAACTTCTTTGATTTTAGAAATCATTTTGCTAATGGTTATTTTTACCAAGATTCTCTCAAATTGCTAAATAATCCGGAAGTTACTGTTCGCTCCCGCGGGGTAATGGAAAAATGCACTTTTTGCATTCAAAGAATTACTGACGCAAGACACAAAGCCCAAACCGAAGGGCGCGAATTCAAAGGAAGCGAAGTTAAAACTGCTTGCCAAGAAGCTTGTCCAGCAGAAGCTATTATCTTTGGAAATGTCAACGATAAAGATTCAGATATCTATAAATGGCGTAATCATAAGCTCGGTTATTATGTACTCGAAGAGTTAAATGTTAAGCCAAACGTAACCTATATTGCCAAATTGCGAAATAAAACAAAGGAGGATAAAGCGTGAATCAAATCGACTATTCAATTGAACCTACAGTTGTCGAGGGCACCCCAACTCAAGCACAAATATACGATTCGATTGCACGGCCTCTTGAAACTAAACCAACATGGAAATACTATCTGGCACTTGGTATTTCGGTGTCGATGCTTTTAGTTGGTGCTATATGTCTTGGTTTTACTTTTTACTATGGGTTAGGCCTTTGGGGAATTAATCAACCAATTGGTTGGGCTTTCGACATTGTAAACTTTGTTTTTTGGGTAGGAATAGGACATGCAGGAACATTGATTTCAGCTATTTTGTTCCTCTTTCGACAAAGGTGGCGAACGGGTATCGCTCGATTCGCAGAAGCAATGACAATATTTGCGGTTATGACTGCTGGGCTTTTTCCGTTAATCCACACAGGTCGCCCTTGGCTCGATGGGTATCTTTTCCCCCTGCCCAACCAACACCATCTTTGGGTTAACTTTACTTCTCCATTAATTTGGGACGTATTCGCAGTCTCGACTTATCTAACTGTATCATTCGTATTTTGGTATATTGGATTAATTCCCGACCTTGCAATGTTAAGGGACAGAACAAAAAACAAAATCAAGAAAATAATTTACTCCATTTTTAGCCTTGGATGGAGACACTCCAATAAACATTGGAATCATTACGAAATGATGTATCTTGTCCTTGCTGGCTTTGCAACTCCTTTAGTGCTTTCGGTACATACAATAGTTAGTTTCGACTTTGCAGTTTCGATCCTACCCGGTTGGCACACAACAATTTTCCCACCTTATTTTGTAGCTGGAGCAGTTTTTTCTGGCTTTGCAATGGTTCAAAATGTTTTGATTGTAATTCGCAAAATCTTCGATTTGGAGCACATTATTACTATAGACACACTCGAAAAAATGAACAAAGTTATGATTGCAACTGGTTTAATGGTTGGGTATGCCTACGGGATGGAATTCTTTATCGCATGGTATAGTGGTAATCCTCTTGAATCTTTTGTCTTTATTAATAGAGCGTTTGGCAATTATGCTTGGGCTTATTGGATAATGGTTTCTTGCAATGTGATATTCACTCAACTTTTCTGGATTAAAAAAATAAGAAGAAGTATCATTCCAATGTTCATAATTGGTGTTTTGGTAAATGTAGGGATGTGGTTCGAACGTTTTGTGATTGTTGTTACAACAACTTCCCGAGACTTTCTTCCCACAAGTTGGGACTATTTCAAACCAACTTTATATGATTTAGGAATACTAATCGGTAGCTTCGGGTTATTTTTTACATTAGTAATCTTATTTATCCGCACATTACCAGTAGTATCCATTTCGGAAGTAAAAGCCGTGCTTCCAAATTCACAACCCAAACATCATTGAGGTCAAAATGGAAGAAAAGAAACTTTTTGCCATTGGTGCTCTTTACAAAGACCCTAACAAGTTAGTAAAACTTGCAAAAAAAGTTGTGGAGTTGGGTTACAAAAAATGGGATGTTCATTCCTCCTATCCCCTCCATGGTATTCCCAAAATAATGCGTTTAAAATGGTCCCCTTTAGGTTATGTTGCATTGATTTTAGGGCTCACTGGTACCTTTTCTGCAATTCTTCTGACATGGTGGACCATGTCGGTGGACTATCCACTTATCATTGGTGGGAAACCTTGGTTCTCCTTCCCAGCTTTTGTACCAGTAATTTTTGAAGTTACAGTTTTGCTTGCGTCCGTAGGAACAGCGATTGTAATGCTTTTCATCATCTTTAAATTTCCAAACAATCGACATCCTTTAAACGACACACGTTACATGCAGCTAATCTCAACCGACTATTGTGGCTTAATTATCGAAGAAAAAGACCCGAAATTTAGCTACGAAGAAGTTCATAGGCTATTTAAAGAATTTGAGGCGGACGAAATATTAGATATTGAATATCAAGAAAACGAACTAAGTTTCAAACCTAAAGTTTTCAGTTGGAAATTCATTGTCTTTCTTGTTTTCATTGCTTCTCTAACTTCGACTATTGGTTATTTATTCAACAATAAAATTCTGTATTTGCCACCATTCGACTTTATGTTGAACCAATTTAAATTGAACCCTCAAGAAAGCTCTAATTTCTTTGCCGATGGTTTTGGAATGCGAAAACCAGTTGCAGGAACCGTTAGCCGTGGAGACATTTTCTATCCTTTCAAAGGCAAACCTAATGAAGCTGGTGCAAAATTAATTAATCCATTAATGTACACAGAAGCTAATTTAAAACTTGGCAAAGATAAATATAACACTTTCTGCAGCCCCTGCCATGGGTGGCGCGGGGAAGGAGATAGTCGTTTAAATGGGCAATTCCCGAATCCCCCAAGCATCCATACCGATAAAGTTCGAAATTGGAGCGACGGTCGTATATATCATGTGATTGTGGAAGGGCAAAATATTATGCCATCCTATTCCAAACAACTAACCGAGGAAGAACGTTGGGCTATCGTTCTCTACATAAGAGCCTTGCAGCGATCTTTAAATGCAAAACAGGAGGATACTCAATGATAGAAAATGCCAAAATTGATGTTATTTACGAGAAAAAAGAAATTCCCCAAAAAATCTTCAAGCTTGGCTTTTTGCTGTTTGCTATTGGATTGTTGGGAATAATTCTCGGTTTTATATTCAATCCAGCTAGAATTTCTTTCAATTTAGTTATTCTAACCGCGTGGATAGCAAGCATTGGTGTAGGTTCATTATTCTTTATTGGTATTGAATATCTTACTGGAGCAGTGTGGAGTGTACCATTTAGGAGAGTAGCAGAAATCAATGCATCGGTTATTTTGTTTTTGCCAGTTTTGATTATTCCAATAATTCTTAATATTCATTCCCTTTTTCATTGGTCGCATTACGAAGCTGTTCAAGCCGACAAAATATTAAAAGGAAAAGCACCTTACTTAAACGAAAATTTCTTTATTATTAGAACTATCATAATTTTACTTTTATGGTATTTATTCTATTACTTAATAACCAGGTTTTCTCGGAGTCAGGATGTAAATCCAAGTCAAAATTTCACTAAGAAAAATATAACTGTCTCCGCTATATTTATGCCAATCTTCGCTGTAACCTTAACAATATTCGCCATAGACTTTCTAATGAGCCTGGAACCTCATTGGTATTCAACTATTTTTGGTGTATATTATTTTGCTGGAACTTTTCTTGCTTCTTTAAGTGTTTTTACATTGTTTTCAATAATGTTGAACGAAAAGGGGTACTTAGTACAAGGATTAGGTCCAGACCATTATTATAGCATGGGAGCTCTTCTTTTCGCGTTCACCAATTTCTGGGCATACATTGCTTTCAGTCAATTTATGTTGATTTGGTATGCTAATTTGCCAGAAGAAACTTTTTGGTTTATAGATCGGGGCACTGGTTCCTGGCTGTATGTCTCCATCGGTATTATTTTCGTTAAGTTTGTGGTACCCTATATATTTTTGTTACCCCAACCAGCAAAAATGGATGCAAGAAGGCTTAAAATCGCCTCTATTTGGATACTTTTTTCTCATTACTACGACTTGTTCTGGATTGTTATGCCAACTTACTCAAAGCAATCAATACCCTTCAATTGGTTTGAAGTAGTTACGATAATTTTTGGGTTTGGTTTGTTGCTAACATCTTTTTACCTCTTTGCAAAAAAGATAAACCTCGTACCTATAGGCGACCCAAAACTCAAAAGAGGTGTAGAGTTTCATTTATAAAATCTTAACAATATTTTTTAAAAATATCGTATTTGCTTTATTAGAAGAAACTAAATTAAAATTTGGGCAGCATAAAATGAAAAAATTATTTGATTATTTTTATGATGAAATTAACTTTAAAGAGGTTTTTAAGGACCCTAAAAGGTGGGTTGGATATTCATTTATAATTATCTTCCTTTCGATTTTTGGCATAAGTTTAGCTTACCTTGACCAAATTGACCATTTTTATAGGAACACCACCCCCCACGACGAAATTGATACAACCAAACAATTCAAAGAGGTCGAGCTTTCGCTTGGAAGAAAAATAGAAGGTATAAAAGTAGAGGAAATAATCAAACCTCCAATTGATATGATAAAGAGGGGAGAGGAAATTTATCGGACTACTTGCTCTTCCTGCCACGGCGAAACTGGGGAAGGAAATGGATTAGCAAGTATGGGGTTAAATCCCTCTCCAAGGAATTTCAAATCTAAAGAAGGTTGGAAAAATGGAAGAACAATCACACAAGTTTATAAGACCTTGCAAGAAGGAATAATAGGTTCAAGCATGGTCTCTTATAGCTATCTTTCTACAAAGGAAAAAATCGCTTTGTTTCACAAAATTAATAAGTTTTATACCGATTCTGTTGAAATTTCAGAAAAGGATATTGCCGATTTGGAAACAACCTACAAAGTAACACAAACTTATGAACTTCCCCCAACAATACCAATAACAAAAGCAATAGACAAAATTTTAAAAGAAAATGAACAATTTCTTGGAAAAACAAATTCAATATCTTTGGCTCTCAATGATGAAAATTTAAAAAAATTCATTAAGGATTTAGACAAATTTACCCACTTTCTGATAAATGCCAGAAAAGACTCCAAGAACATAGAAGATTTAATTATTTCTACATTTCCGCTTAATGGTATTTCACCTAAATTTATTTATTCAAGTGAACAAGAGAAAAAACAATTCATTGATAAAATTCTAACACTAAATTGAAATAGAGAGTTATGAAAAGGATATTACTTATTCTTGCATTTTTTCTTGTTGCTTCGGTTTTGAAAAGCATTAAAGAACCCGAAGTAGGTATTGTAGAAAAATTAGGCAACAAAATCCCACTGGATCTTTCATTTACCAATGAAGAGGGAAAGCAAATTAAACTTTGGGACTTGATCAATAAACCCACAATACTAATGTTTGTTTATTATCACTGCCCTGGAATTTGTAGTCCACTTTTAACTGGTATCTCAGAGGTAGTTGATAAAACAGATCTAATACCCGGTAAAGACTACCAACTTGTTACTATAAGTTTTGATCATACAGAAACATACGATAAGGCAAAAAAGTGGAAAGAAAACCACATAAAAGGCCTTAAGCGGAAAATCGATAAAAATGGCTGGGTATTTCTTGTTGGCGATAGTATTTCGATTATGAAAGTAACTAAATCTGTAGGTTTCTACTTTAAGCCAGATGGCAAAGGAGAATTTATTCACGGTGCAGCATTGTATTCGATTTCCCCAGATGGTAAAATAATAAGATATTTATTCGGAACGGAGTTTAACCCGTTCGACTTTAAAATGGCTTTATTAGAAGCTGACAAAGGAATACCATTGCCCACAGTTAACCGCATTTTAAAATTTTGTTACTCCTACGACCCAACCGGAAGAACATATGTGTTCAATTTCACACGCGTTTTTGGAACTTTAATTCTACTTGGCTTAGCTGTATTTTTTGTAATATTAATTTCTAAAAAGAAAAAAGAGAATTCAGAGGTGAGAAATGGCTAATAGCACTATTGCAGAAACACTTGAAAATTATCTTTCACAACACGAAACAAAGAAGGGAATTTTGGGGTGGCTTTCGAGCACAGACCACAAAAGAATTGGTATACTTTATCTTGTAGCAATGATCACATTTTTCTGGGTTGGTGTTTTTTTAGGCTTTCTGATGAAACTCGAAATGCTTACCCCAGACCAAACTATTATTGATGCACAGACATACAATGCTTTTTTCACCCTCCACGGGGTAATAATGATTTTTCTATTTATAATACCAGGAATACCTGCAATTTTTGGCAACTTTTTCCTCCCAATACAAATTGGAGCGCGGGATGTTGCATTTCCGAGGCTTAACCTTTTATCCTGGTATCTATACATCCTAGGTGGACTTTTTGCAATAATATCTTTATTTCTTCAAGGCGGCCCAATCGATACTGGATGGACATTTTATGTTCCGTATAGCATTCGAACAACTACAAATGTTATTCTTCCATTGCTTGGGGCTTTCATTCTTGGTTTCTCATCAATTCTTACTGGATTGAATTTTGTTACTACGGTACACCGACTACGAGCACCTGGAATGACATTTTTCAGGATGCCTTTGTTTGTCTGGGCTTTGTATGCAACTGCTTGGATTCAAGTAGTAGCCACCCCAGTAGTAGGAATAACCATTCTTCTTGTTGTAGTTGAAAGGATTTTACAAATTGGTATTTTCGACCCCGCACTCGGTGGTGACCCATTATTGTTTCAGCATCTTTTCTGGATTTATTCACATCCAGCAGTTTACATAATGATATTGCCTGCTATGGGAGTCGTATCTGAAATTATTCCTACTTTTGCTCGTAGAACTATTTTTGGATATAGGGTTATAGCTTTCTCTTCGCTCTCGATTGCCCTAATTGGTTACTTTGTTTGGGCTCATCATATGTTCACTTCTGGTATCAGCGATACCGCAAGAATGATATTTTCTTTGCTTACATTTCTTGTTGCTGTTCCAAGCGGAGTTAAAGTTTTCAATTGGGTAGCAACTCTTTACAAAGGTTCTATAGAACTGCGTGCACCTTTAATTTACGTAATGATGTTCATTTTTCTTTTTTCTATTGGGGGTCTAACCGGACTTGTTTTAGGTTCATTAGCAACAGACATTCACGTAACGGACACCTACTTCGTTGTCGCACATTTCCATTATGTAATGTTTGGAGGAACAGCAATTATCTTATTTGCAGCTCTACATTACTGGTTCCCAAAAATGTTTGGAAAAATGTATAATGAAAAAGTAGCAATTTGGTCTACCCCATTTATCTTTATTGGTTTCAACATGCTATATTTCACAATGTTTATTCTTGGTTACTTAGGAATGCCTCGCCGTTATTGGAGTTATCTTCCTGAATACGAAACCTTGCACATAATTTCAACAATTGGTTCATGGATACTCATAGCTGGGCTTGCTATGATGTTTGGCAATCTAATTTATTCACTTTTTAAAGGAAAAAGATCCGATTCAAATCCTTGGGGAGGAGTTACTTTAGAATGGACCATACCCTCGCCCCCACCGACAGAAAATTTTAAAACAATACCAGTAGTTAATCACGGACCTTACGATTTTTCAAAAATAAATGAGAAAAATGATGGAAAGAATTGAAACAACAAATGCACTTTCCGAAAATCAAATTAAGAAGAGTGTCCACCATATCTCTGACCCACATCAACACAAAGATGCTATTGGTGCCAAAATCGGTATGTGGTTGTTTTTATTTACTGAATTGCTTTTATTTGGGGGATTATTTCTGCTTTATATGTCTTATCGATTGCAATATACAAAGGACTTTATAATAGCAGGGCAAGAACTGAATGTTGTTCTAGGTACGGTAAATACTATTATTCTTTTAACAAGTAGTTTAACTATGGCTCTTTCGATAGCAGCAATCCAAAGAGCTAAAAAGACTCTTTCAATTTTTTTCTTAATTTCGACTATTGCTTTTGCTTTAGCCTTCCTTGTCATTAAGTATTTTGAGTGGGGCGCAAAGTTTCAGCATGGAATTTCACCGAACAACCCAGAGTTACTGTCAAAGCCAAATGGTGAGATTATTTTCTACGGAATGTATTATTCTATGACTGGGCTCCACGCTTTACACGTAATTATTGGTGCAATAATATTACTATTTATGCTTGTTTTCCTATCTAGAAATAAAATCAACAAAGAGGATTATATCAAACTCGAAAACTCTGGATTATATTGGCACCTTGTCGATCTAATTTGGATTTTTTTGTTCCCTTTGTTTTATCTTATTCACTAAGAGGTGACAATGGAAAAAGAGCACAACTCACATTTAATACCCTATGGAACTTATGTACTTGTTTGGTTAAGCCTTGTTTCACTTACTGTCCTTACAGTAACCATTGCTGGTGTAGATTTTGGTCGGATTGCTTTGTTTATAGCTTTATTTATTGCAGCTGTCAAGTCAACTCTTGTTATAAACTATTTTATGCATATTAAATTCGACGATGCAATTTTCAAGTTCTTTCTTTTGGTTGCACTGGTAACGCTTGCATCAATTTTTATTCTTACGGCAACTGATATTTTCTTTAGGTAGGAGGTTGAAATGTTTCAATGGGCAACAGAATATGCTAAATCAGTCGATTATGTGATGTTGTATATAATAGGAATAGCAGTTGCGTTACTTTTGATTGTTACTTTTGCTATGATATATTTTGTAATCAAATACAATCGGAAGAGAAATCCAGTCGCCTCGCAAATTGAGGGGAATAAGGTTGTTGAAATTATTTGGATTGTTGTTCCTGTAATACTTGTCTTAACAATGTTTTTCTACAGTTATGGAGTTTTCAAGGAATCGCGAATTGTTCCACCCAACGCACTGAACGTTAAGGTCGAAGCAAAAATGTGGGCTTGGAATTTTTTTTACGATAATGGCAAAGTAACAGACACTTTGTTTATACCGGTTGGAAGGCCAGTTAAGTTCAACATTGTATCGCAAGACGTAAACCATTCTTTTTACATACCTGCTTTTAGAATTAAAGAGGACGCTATTCCTGGTAGAGAAAACTATATGGTTGTACATCCGAAAGAAATTGGTTCATTCGACATAGCATGTGCTGAATATTGCGGTTTGAATCATTCATTAATGTACACAAAAGTCTATGTCGTACCGGAGCATGAATTTTCGCAATGGCTAGAGGGTAAAGTCGACGATAATTATCTTCGAAAATATGTAGCATCTCATACTGGTGGCTATAAAGATTACTTGTCTGGTAGCCAGGCAATCTTATTTGCAAAAGGTTGTGTCCAATGTCATAGTATTGACAACAGAAAAAGCATAGGTCCATCGTTTTCTGAATTATCTCGGGGTTTTGCAAAAGTCATCTTCAATGGGAAAGACACTTCTGTTGCTATAGACAAGAACTACATTCGGGAATCAATAATCAACCCCGACTTACATATTGTTAGTGGTTATGAAAAAATTAAAATGCCAAGACAACTAAACAACTTAAAAGAAGATGAATTAGAGTACATTGTTGATTTGTTGTTCATCAACTTTGCAAAAAATAAACAATGAAATTTACCTTAAAGAATTTTCTAATATTGATTAAATTTCGAATTGTCGTATTTGTATCGATATCAGCAATTCTTGGTTATATACTTGCAAACAATTCTATTAATTTCGATTTGTTTTTCCTTTGGCTTGGTGTTTTTTTGCTGGCTGGAGGCTCCGGTGCACTCAATCAAGTGCAAGAATGGCAATTGGACAGTCGAATGCCAAGAACAATGTCTCGTCCAATCCCCCAAGGAGTAATTTCTCCAGCATCTGGAACTATTATATCTGGAGCACTAATTGCAATAGGCTTAGCTGTACTTTTTCTCTCAAGTGAAAAGTCACACCCTTTCTTTTTTGGGCTTCTTGCCTTAATTTTTTATAATGTAATTTATACACCTTTGAAGAGAATAACCCCTTTTGCAGCAATCCCTGGAGCTGTGATTGGAGCAATTCCTCCTTTGATAGGTTGGACATTTGCGGGCGGTTCAATTGAGCATCCTCAAATCTTTTCAATTTCCCTTTTCTTTTTTGTATGGCAAATTCCACATTTTTGGTTACTTTTAATTGTTTATGAGAAAGAGTATCGAAATGCTGGCTTTCCAGTGCTCACAGATATTTTTTCTTCCTTACAAATTGCAAGAATATCTTTTTTTTGGATTTTTGCACTTGTGATAATTGCATTGATAATATTAGCTTTTATCGAAAGTTTTAATCTTTATTCGTTTATCGTTGTTTTTTTGCTAGGTGTTTTATTTTTAGGAAGAATTTACCGTATGGTTAAAGTTATCCAACCACAAAACTTTTATAAAATAGCATTTATAAATTTGAACATCTTTGTTTTAATTTTCTCACTTGTCATTTCAGTTCAGAAAATACTCAAATTTTAGGAGAGAATAAATGGAAGCGTTGAACGTTTTTGCAATTCCACATTCAGTACAGGTTTCAAAACTTTTGGAGATATTTTTCTATTTAGGTTTTTCAACCTTCAACCTTTATTTTGCTTTTTTGTTTGGTGGTGTAATTTATTCCCTATATTTCTATGTTAAAACCAATAAAACAAAAAACGAATACTATTTAACTATTGCAAGGAACTTTATCGAGTATATCGCAAGAGGCTATGTAGCGTTAATCGGGCTTGGGTTTGTTCCTTTGCTTTCGATATATTATTCCTTACTTCAATTTATGCAAAAGGCACCCAATGACTTTTTTGTAGTACTTTTTTCTTCCACTCTACTTTTCATCTTATTTGTAGTTTTCCTAAAGACCATACTATTTTTTTTTGAAAAGAATCATAGTTTAATAAACATTAATCCGACTATTTTATTACTTCAAACACTTTCAATAATTGCAATCTTTTTTACTATATACTTAACTAATGGTATTTCATTAATTGCAATTCAAAATTCATTCGTTTTATCTGGCTTCAACATTGCAGATTTTTTGGATTTGAATATTATTTTCAGAATTATCCAATTCATTGGAATTGCTTTTGTCCTTTCCTCCTTAGCCTACATTTTCAAAACATTTACAGTGGATAAAGTTTCCGAAATAGGCGAATTTTTTCCTGAAGAAAACGGTGTGGTTAAAAAAGCTCTTTCAAATGTTATCATCTGGGGCAATATTCTTCCAATTATTTCTCTTGTCATTTATGTCAATTTACCCAAAAGTCTTGTAACCCTACAAAATTACATTTTACTTGTAGCTTCTTTGCTTGTTTTTTTACTTTGCTTACTATTTAGTTATTTTTCATTAAAAAATAAAAGCATTACTTTTGCCAAAAATGCCTTTTTCTCTGCAATATTCTCTTTCCTATTGTTCTTTGGTTCGGATGCAACCTCCCTCGCAATTTCGAACAAAATACAAGAGTTCAAAATTTCAAAAGATCATATTGCATATCATGAGAAGCTTTTAGCAAGTGCTGGTCGCAGTACAGTCAAAGAAGTTAATGGGGAAGAGATTTACAAAGCAAAATGTGTTGCTTGTCATCAATTCGATACCAAATTGGTTGGCCCTCCTCACAAAGAAGTATTAAAAAAATATGAGGATCGCCAAGAAGATATGGTAAGGTACATTCTAAACCCTGTTAAAGTAGACCCAAATTACCCGCCTATGCCAAACCAAGGTCTAAAACCAAACGAAGCCGAAGCCGTTGTGAAATACATGTTCGATCATTATGGAAACATGATAAAGTAAATTAGTTTTAA
>FMSI01046699.1_pt1 | contig 32151 bp, 37 predicted proteins | sample 1504471 | NCBI WGS metagenome assembly FMSI01 (sample SAMEA4475357, study PRJEB15587) | soil metagenome | biome: Soil; feature: Field | place: India | collected 2015-03-11 | depth 0 m
AGATGAAGATTTAAGAGCAGATAGACAACCAGAATTTACACAAGTTGATATTGAAATGTCATTTATAGATGAAAGTGATATTATGAATCTAATAGATAGACTATTTAAAAAATTATTCAATGAAATACTAAAAGAAGATCTTGAAATTCCAATTCCAAAAATGAGTTTCTTTGAAGCATTAAATACATATGGAAGCGATAAACCAGATTTAAGATTTGAATTAAAAATAGAAGATTTTACAGAAATTTTTAAAGACTCTGATTTTAAATTAATAAAAGAAGGTTTATTAAAAGGTTATAGAGTAAAAGGAATAACATTAAAAGATAGATTACTTACAAGAAAAGAAAAAGATGAAATTGAAAATATAGTTAAAGAATCTGAATTAGGTGGTGTAATATTTTTAAATGTAGATAAAAAAATAAGTTCACCATTAAACAATTACATTAAAGATGAAGAAATTAAAAAATTAAAAGAGAAAATTAATGAGAGTGATACATTGCTTTTATTTATAGGAGATGGAGAGGAGTTTTTAACAAATCTTGGAAAAGTAAGAATTGCTATTGGAAATAAATTTGATTTAATAAATAAAAAAATTCATAAACTTTTATGGGTTACTGAATTTCCACTTTTTGAATGGAACAAAGAAGAGAATAGATGGGATTCAAGACACCATCCATTTACATCTCCAAAACCAGAACAAATTGAACTTCTTGATAAAGACCCATCAAAAGTTCTTGCAAGAGCATATGATTTTGTCATGGATGGATTTGAAATTGGTGGAGGAAGTATAAGAATTCATAATATAGATTTACAGATGAAAATATTTAAACTTTTAGGATACTCTGAAAAGGAAGTCGAAGATAGATTTGATTTCTTTCTAAATGCATTGAAATATGGAGCACCAATTCATGGAGGAATAGCACTTGGTCTCGATAGAATAGTTATGTTATTTGTCAATGGAGAAAGTTTAAGAGATGTTATTCCATTTCCTAAAACACAAAAAGGAACATGCCTTCTTACAAATGCACCATCTGAAGTTAGTGAAAAACAACTAAAGGAGTTAAAAATAAAAATTGAGAACTAAAATTGTTATAATTAAACTGTGAATTTAATTGTTACACACTCAACAGCAGATTTTGATGCTCTTGCATCCCTAGTTCTTGCAGGGAAAATATTCCCTAATTCTGTTTGTCTTATACCCTCTTTCTCTTCATCAGTTTATTCTTTCTTTTGTTTATATGGTAATCTTTTTGAAAATTTAAAAAATCTCAAAGACATAGATTTAAATAAAATAGATAGAATCATAATGGTTGATACCCAATATCCAGAAAGGGTACCAGGTTTAACTGAATTTATTCAAAATCATAAAAATATTTTGATAATTGACCATCATTATCCAGATGAAGAAGTTAAATTAAATGCTAAAAGAATAACAAAAGAAATTGGAGCAACAACCTCAATACTCATTCATATGCTAAAAAATAAGAAAAAAATAGAAATAAAATCAATTGAAGCTACACTTTTTGCTTTAGGAATATATGAAGACACTGGAAATCTTCTTTTTATTACAACAAAACTTTATGATATTGAAGCACTATCTTACATCTTTAAATATGATGTTGATTTAAAAATTGTTTCGAAGTATCTTATCACATATTTAACAGAGCAACAGAAAAATATTTTTGAGAAAATACTTTCAAATTTGAATGTTGAAGAGATTAATGGATATAAAATTGGTATATCTAAGGTTAAAATTTCAGAATACACAGAAGGAGTTGGTTTTCTTGTTCATAAAGTTTTGGAACTTCTTGACTTAGAAGCTGTTTTTTCAATTTTAATTATGAATAAAAAAACTGTGATAATTGGAAGAAGTAGAAGTGAAGATATAAATGTGAAGAAAATTCTTTCATATTTTGGTGGTGGAGGACATAAAACTGCTGCTTCTGCAAATTTTAATACAGTTAAAAACTCAAGAATTTATGATAAGTTGATTAAAGCAATAAAAGAAAATGTAAAAATAAAAATTCTTGCAAAAGATATAATGAGTTCACCAGTTAAAACAATTGATAGTGAAGCAACTCTCGAAGAAGCAAGAAATTTAATGTTAAGATACAATTATTCAGGTTTACCTGTTGTTAAAAATGGAAAAATTGTTGGAATTATTACAAGAAGTGAGATATCAAAAGTTGAACTCTTGGGACTTACAAATCTTAAAGTCAAAGATTTTATGATTGAGAAATACTTTTTTGTCTCGCCTGAATCTTCAATTGAGGAAGTTGAAAAAATTATGGTTGAAAGAAATATAGGAAGAGTTTCAGTTGTTGTTAAAGGTAGAGTTGTAGGAATGATTACAAGAAGTGATATTTTAAGAGGAATATATCTTAAAAGTGAAGAAAGTTTTTCTCCAATTGAACAAGAAAAAGTTGTCAAATGCATAAACAAAATAATTTCTAAAAAAACAGTCAGATTACTTAAGAAAATTGGAGAGATTTCAAATAGACTAAATATAAGAAGTTATGTTGTTGGAGGATTTGTAAGAGACCTTTTCTTAAATAAAGAGACAAAAGATATTGATATTGTTGTCGAAGGAGATTCAATTTTACTTGCACAGGAAATTAAAAAAGAGATGAATGTTAATATTCATATTTATCCAAATTTTAAAACATGTACAATTAATTACCCAGATGGATTAAGAATTGATATTGCATCATCAAGAAGAGAATATTATAAAGAGCCAGCATCACTTCCAAAGGTTGAGATAAGTCACAGTTTAAGAGAAGATCTTTTAAGAAGAGACTTCACAATAAACACTCTTGCAATATCTATTAATAAAAACTCTTTTGGAAAATTGATTGACCTTCTTGGTGGATACAAAGATTTAAAAGAGAAAAGAATTAGAGTTTTACATAAATTAAGTTTCATAGATGACCCATCAAGAATTATGAGAGCAATTAGATATTCATCTAAATTAAAATTTAAAATTGAGAAAGAAACAAAAAATTTAATCATAAGCACTATTAAAACTGGGCTTTTTACAGATGCAAGAAATACAAGAATAAAAGAGGAACTTTTTATGATTTTAGGAGATAAAGATACTGCAATATGTGGTCTGAAACTTATGAAGAAACTTGGTGCTCTTAAAATGATTCACAGAAAACTTGAACTTAAAAAAGAAACGCTTGACTCAATAGAAAAAAGTGAAGATTTAATTGATGAACTTATTAAAAAAGGAGAAATTATAAGAAGAGATGAGGCAAACTTTTTCTTATTGATCACTGAATTGAGTTATGTCAATAGAAGAGAATTAATTGAGAGATGGAACATGAAGAGAGATTTCATAAAAGATGATAATTATTATAATGAGATAATCGAAAAATTAAAAACTGTAAAAGATAATTATGATATCTATAATATTCTCAAGAATCTTTCAATTTATGAACTTATTTATTTATCAAATTTTGATGAGATTAGTGATAAGATAAAAAAATATTTGTTTAAACTGAAGAATTTAAAATTAAAAATCACAGGTAAAGATTTAATTAAAATAGGGTTTAAACCTTCAGTTGTGTTTAGAGAAATATTTGAAACTCTAAAAAAAGAACTTCTTGATGGAAAAATAAAAACATATGAAGATGAGATAAATTTTGCTAAAAGATTATTTGAAATGAAAGGAGAAAAAGTATGTTAAATAATTTAATAGAAATTCTTTTTTTACTTCCAAGTATTATAATTGCAATTATATTTCATGAAGTTGCTCATGGATATGTTGCATATAAACTTGGAGATGAGACTCCAAAAGAATATGGAAGATTGACTCTCGACCCAACTAAACACATTGATTTATTGGGAACAATTCTTCTTCCAGTTTTATTGCTTATAAGTTCAAATTTTAGAATAGCATTTGGTTGGGCAAAACCTGTTCCAATAAATTTTTATAGATTTAGAAAAATAAGAAGAGATTTGATTCTTGTATCTTTATCTGGTCCAGTTACAAATTTAATACTTGCTGTTATCTTTGGTTTGATTTTCAAATTTCTTGTTGTTCCATTTCCAAAAATATCTGCATCATACATTTCAGTTTTTGTTCAATATAGTGTTTTAATAAATCTAATATTAGCAATATTTAATCTTATTCCTATTCCACCATTGGATGGCTCAAGAATTTTTTACAGTATAATCTTAAGATACCCTCAGGATGCTTTAAGAAATAGAAATTTAGAAATTTATGGTTCACTAATTTTGATTGTTTTATTATTTTTTGGAATAATTGGAAGAATTTTGTCACCAATAATAACTAGACTTTCACAATTTTTGTTATGGTAAATACTCAAAAAGAATTAAAAGAAAATAGAGCAGTTTTAATTGGATTTATAAAAAATGAACAAAATGAATTTCTTCCAGAAGAGACCCTAAATGAACTTGAACTTTTAACAGAAACATTGGGTCTTAAAGTAACTTATAAAGTTTTAAAAAGATTAAGAGAGATAAATCCCAGATTCTATATGGGAAAGGGAACTCTTGAGGAGATAACTCTTATTGCTCGAAAAGAAAATGCAAGTTACCTTATATTTGATGATACACTCTCATATTCTCAAATTAAAAATATTTCAGATTACACAAATCTTTATGTTCTTGACAGACCACACCTAATTATTGAAATTTTTGAAAAAAGAGCAAAAACAAATGAAGCAAAAATTCAGGTTGAACTTGCTCGACTTAAAATGGAACTTCCAGCAATAATTGGAATTGGAAAAAGTTTAGATCAACAGATGGGAATTGTAGGAATTAGAGCAGGAAGAGGAGAAAAATTAGTTGAACTAAAAAGAAGAGCAATTGAAAGAAGAATAAACACATTAAATAAAGAACTTAAAAAAATAGAAAAAAGAAGAGAGATAAGAAGAAAATTAAGAGAGAAATCAGAAATACCTGTTGTTTCTATTGTTGGTTATACAAACTCAGGAAAATCAACACTCTTTAATGCCTTAACAAATGAAGAAACTTTTACAGAAAATATGCTTTTTGCAACACTCGATACTCTTGTAAGAAAAACATATTTAAATAAATATGAAAAAGAAGTTCTTATTGTTGATACTGTTGGTTTTATTCAAAAACTTCCACCACTTCTTATCTCATCTTTTAAATCAACTCTTGAAGAGATAAACTTTTCTGACCTTATAATTCACCTTATTGATTCTTCATCTCCATCTTACAAAAAACATATGATTTCAGTTAAGGAAATATTAGGCGAGATTTTATATAAAGATATAAAAATTATTAATGTTTACAACAAGATTGATTTATTAAAAGATTATCAAATTGAAAGAATTAAAACCGAAGACGATAGTGGAATTTTAATTTCTGCATTGAAAAAAATAAATATTGATGAACTTAAAGATAGAATTGGTTTTGAAATTTTTGAAAGGTCAAATATTTTAAATTACTGATTTTTTTCTTTTGAGTGTGGATGAAAATTTTCATAGATTTTTTTTAAATTTTCTTTTGTTAGATGTGTATAAATTTGAGTTGTTGATAGTTTTGTATGTCCAAGGAGTTCCTGAACAACCCTTAAATCTGCACCATTTGTAAGTAAATGAGTTGCAAAAGTGTGTCTAAATGTGTGAGGAGTTACTTTTTTATAAGGAACAACTTTTTTAGCATATTTTTCAACAAGGAGTCGAATTCCTTTATCTGTCAAGGGCTTTCCGTTTCTATTTATAAACAAAACATTTGAATTCTTTTTTCTTTTATTTAGGTATTCTCTGATTAAATCCTTCAGTTCTTCTGTTAAAAATATAACTCTATCTTTTTTACCTTTTCCAGTTATAATAACCTCGCCTTTATCAAGGTCAAGTTGAGAAACTTTTAAACTAACAATTTCTGAAACTCTCATTCCAGTTGAATATAGAAAAATTAAAATAAGTTTATCTCTAAATCCAATAAGTTTTTTCTCATTTGGAGCATTTATAAGTTTAAAAACCTCTTCTTCTGTTAAAAAAGATGGAAGTTTTTTATCTATTTTAGGAAGTTCAAGAGAAACAAGTGGATTTTTTTCAATTGCTCCATCTTTCAATAAAAATTTATAAAAACTTCTAATAGAAGATATTTTTCTTGATATTGATCTTTTATCTAACCCCTTTTCTCTTAATTCTATTAAAAATCCTCTTAATGAATTTCTTGAAATATTTTTATAATCAAAATTGTTTTTTTTAACATACTCATAAAAATCTAAAAGGTCTTTTTTATATGCTCTTAAAGTATGTTTAGAAGAGTTTTTTAACTTATCCATATAAACAAGAAAATCTGAAATTTTTTCTTTCAATTATTAACCTCCAGTGCAAAGAAAAATGAAAACAACATAAAAATAGTAAATATTGTGAAATAAATTATTCTTGTAAAACTTCTTATAAAAAATTCAATTGGCATTAAAACAATCAATCTGTCTTTTTCTGGATCAAGAAGCCACAATTCATTTTTAAAAAAGATCTCATGAAATATTGTAAAAGATTTATCAAATGAAAATATAAAAACAGTTAAAATAAAAATTCCAATAGGTATTAATGAATAAAGAAAAATATAGGGTAAATCCTCTTTTTTAATCAAAATAAAAATTAAAATTGAAAATATGATTGATATATAAACTATGTACTTAAATATGTTTTTAACATCTTCCATGTGTAATATCTCTTTTTCATTGAAAAAATTTTTAAAACCTGGTATTTCAAGATTATCTCTTTTTCCCATAAGATACTCAGGAATTACTTTTGCTGCATATCTTATAAATTTTGGGTCAATATTTAATTCAATTTCTGGTCTTAATCTTGCGAATTCAGACATAAAATAATTTTTTGAAAATGCGATTGAAAGAGTAAACAAAAGAATTAGAGTTATTGGAATCAAAATAGTTAAAATAACTTTTCTCACTTTCTAAAAATCAAGTTTAAAATAATTGTTAATATAATCGAAAGAAGTATCATTGAAACTATTGGAATATAAATTGTTAAATTCTTTTTTCTAATAACAATATCTCCTGGAAGTTTAAAAAATGGTAACTTATCACTAAAATATGAAATAATTCCAATCAAAAGAATAATAACTCCAAATATAATTAAAATTTTTGAAAACTCTTTTATCATCTTCCACCTCCGAACCTTTCAATCTCCGAGAATATACAACCACAATATTTTTGTCTATATAAATTATAATCTTTTGAGAGTTTTACTCCATCATGATACTTTTCTCTTAAGTCAAAATAAATAAAATTTAAATTATACTCTTTCGAAATTCTCTCTCCAATATTTTTTATTGCATCATGTTTTTGATATATAGAATATAGCATTGTTGTTGTAAAATTTTTAATATTTAATAATTTAGAAGTTAATGCTGTTTGATTTAATCTAAGTTGATAGCAAAAAAAACATCTATTACTAAAATATTTTACAACATTCATAAAATAATCTTTATATTCATATTTTCCAACTATATAATCAATTTTTTGATTTTCTGAAAAACTTTTAAATGAATTTAATCTCTCAAGATATTCTTTATATGGATGTATGTTTGGATTATAGAAAAAAAGTGTAATCTCATAATTTTCTCTTAATTTATCAATTACTAAAATTGTACATGGAGCGCAACAGGTATGAATTAATAACTTCTCCATCAAAACATTGTCCTTTTTTTAATTGTTAAATATTTGTATGCATTTTCAGTCGCAACTCTTCCTCTTTGAGTCCTTTCGATAAAGTTAATCTGTAAAAGGTATGGCTCATAAATATCTTCAATTGTATCTTTATCTTCATTTAAAATTGCGCAAAGTGTTTCTATTCCTGTTGGGCCACCATTGAATTTTTCAATAAGAGTTGTAACTAACTTTCTATCTTGTGGAGTTAATCCAAATTCATCTATTCCAAGAGAATTAAATGTTTCAATTAAAATGTTTTTATCAATTATTCCATTGTTTTTTATTTCTGAAAAATCCCTTACTCTTTTTAAAATTCTAATTGCAACTCTTGGAGTTCCTCTTGATCTTTTTGCTATTTCAATAGCATCTTCCTCTTTTATATATATTTTCAGGTACTTTGCTGCTCTAAAAATTATTTTCACTAAAGATTCAATTGTATAAAAATCAAGTTTCAAAACTATTCCAAATCTTTCCCTTAAAGGTGAGGTTAACATTCCTGCTCTTGTTGTTGAACCGATTAATGTGAATGGCTCCAAATTTATAGTGAGAGTTTTTGCAGAAGGTCCTTTTCCATAAACAATATGAAGTTTATAATCTTCCATTGCAGGGTAAAGAGTTTCCTCAACTGAATGTGGAATTCTGTGAATTTCATCTATAAAAAAAATTGAACCTTTTTTTAATGATGTTAAAATTGCAGCAACATCTCCTGGTTTTTCAAGAGATGGACCTGTAACTTGTTTTAATTCTCTATTCATCTCTTTTGCAATAACATAAGCAAGTGTTGTTTTTCCAATACCAGGAGGACCATACAACAAAATGTGGTCAATTGGTTCACCTCTTTTCTTTGCAGCATCAAGAAAAATTTTTAAATTATTTTTAACCTTTTCTTGTCCAATATATTCATCAAGAGATTCTGGTCTTAAATTGAAATCTTTGAACTCTTCACTCATTCTTTATCACCTTTAAAACCTCTTTTACATAATCTTCAAGTGATATTTTATCACACCCTTTCACTTTTCTTATTGCTTCAATAACCTCTTCTTTTTCAAATCCAAGAGACAATAAAATTTTAACTGCATCAAGAGTTTTTTTATCTTTAGTCTTTAGTTCTCTATCTTCTTCACTTAAATATTTATAAATCTCTTCAAGTATCTTTTTTCTTATACCTTTAACAAGAATTGGCTCTCCATTTTTTATTTTTTCATAAATTTCTTCTAATGAGTAAAATTTAAAAATTTGAATAACTGATTTTGGACCAACTTGAGGGAGTTTAATGAGTTTTTCAAAAAGATTTACCTCTTCATAAGTTAAAAAACCATATAAATTCAATTCTTTTTCTGAAATAAAAAGAGATGTGTAAACTTCATTTTTAATTTTATTTGGATATGGAACAAATATTTTAAAACCTATTCCACTTTTGGTTAAAAATATAATAAAATCCTCTTCTCTTTTTAAAACTTCACCATTAAGATATGATATCACTGTCTAATCCTATTGATTTTAAATTTATAAAAGAAGTTGCAAGTGCTATTGCATCAACTGTATCATCATCATTTATTTCCCTATTATATAAAATTTTAACCATTTTTTTCATATTGTTTTTATTAGAACCACCAAAACCTGTAAAATGTAATTTTACATTACTTGGATTTAACTCATAAATTTTTGATTTAAATTTAGATGCAATTAGTAATATAACCCCTTTAACTTCTCCAATTTTTATTGCAGTTTTTATATTTTTTTTAAAATAGATATTTTCAATAATTGTGTATTTTGGAGAATAATTTTTATAAATTTCTTTTAATTTTTTATAAATTTTTAATAATCTCTCTTCTTCTTTTAGGTTTTTCTCTGTCTTAATTAATCCAAAATCAATTAAATCTGGAGGATCTTTATCCTCAACTATTGCCCATCCAAGATTTGAAAGACCAGGGTCAACTCCCAAAACATACATTATTTAAAAGTAAGTGCTATTCTTTCCATCTCTTCATCTGAAATGTCAAAGTTAGCATAAACTTTTTGAACATCATCATGATCTTCAAGTTCATTAATGAGAGTTAATAGTTGCTCTGCTTTATCTCCTTCAAGTTTTACACTATTTTTTGGAATCATTGTGAAATCAGATGAAATAACTTTTATTCCATTTTCTTCAAGTTTTGTTTTAATTTTGAATAAATCCTGTGGAGATGTTAATACAAATATATCTTCACCATCTCTTCTAACATCTTCTGCTCCTAATTCTGCTGCAAGTAAAAGAAGTTCATCATCTGAAAGAGGTTTTGGATCAACTTTTATCTCTCCTTTTCTTTCAAACATCCAAGAAACACATCCATTTTCTCCTAAACTTCCACCATGTTCATTGAAAATTTTTCTAATTTCTGCAGTTGTTCTATTTCTATTGTCAGTTGATGCTTCTATATAAATTGCAACACTTCCTGGTCCATAACCTTCATATATAATTTCTTCATATCTTTCTCCTTCAAGTTCTCCTGTTCCTCTTTGAATTGCTTTCTTTATGTTTTCAGAAGGCATGTTTGCTTCTCTTGCTCTTTCAATTGCAAGTCTTAATCTCGGGTTGGTTTCTGGGTCTCCTCCACCTTGTCTTGCTGCGATTGTTATCTCTCTTATTAATTTAGAAAATATTTTTCCTCTTTTTTTATCTTCAGCAGTTTTTTTTGCTGCTATATTATGCCACTTTGAATGTCCTGACATATTTACCTCCTTTTTAATATTATATCAATAAACATCTTATGTATTCTTATATCATCTGTTAATTCTGGATGAAAAGAGGAGCCCAAAATATTTCCCTCTTTAACCAAAACAGGTCCCTCATCAACAGAAGATAAAACCTCAACTCCATTGCCAACTTTACTTACAACTGGCGCTCTTATAAAAACTGCTCTGAATGGTTTATCTAAACCTTTTACTTCTAAATCGATTTCCATACTTTCTCTTTGACTACCGAAAGCATTTCTTTTTATAACAATATCCAAAACTTCAAGAAGTGGTTGGTCATAATTTTGCTCTATTTTTTTAGATAAAAGAATAAGTCCTGCACAGGTTCCAAAAACAGGGAATCCACTTTTAATTTTTTCTTTAATATAATCTTTCATTTCATACCTTTCAAGAAGATTTCCAATTGTAGTTGATTCACCACCTGGTATTATTAGACCATCTACATTATCAAGGTGTTCTTTTTTCTTAACTAAATATGGTTCAACAAAATCAAACTTTTTTAAAAAATCAAAATGTTCAATAAATGCGCCTTGAAGTGCTAAAACTCCAACTCTTACCATCCTCTTCTTTCATACCTCTCTTCCTCTTTAAGGGTTCTTATATCAATTCCAACCATTGGCTCACCAAGGTCTTTTGAAATCTCTGCAAGAATTTTTGGGTCATCAAAATAAGTAACTGAATCAACAATTGCTTTCGCTCTTTTTTCTGGATTTTTTGATTTAAAAATTCCTGAACCAACAAAAACTCCATCTGCTCCTAATTGCATCATAAGTGCTGCATCAGCAGGAGTTGCAATTCCACCTGCAGCAAAATTAACAACTGGTAATCTTTTAAGTTTTTTAACTTCTAAAACAAGTTCAAAAGGAGCACCTAAATTTTTTGCTTCAGTATATAACTCTTCATCTGACATTGAAAAGATTTTTCTAATCTCATCCATAATCTTTCTCATATGTCTTACTGCTTCAACAACATTTCCTGTTCCTGCTTCTCCTTTTGTTCTTATCATACTTGCGCCTTCATTTATTCTTCTTAATGCTTCTCCAAGGTCTCTTGCGCCACAAACAAATGGCACTTTAAATTTCCATTTATCTATATGATGCTCTTCATCGGCAGGAGTTAAAACTTCACTTTCATCTATAAAATCAACTCCGAGTGCTTCAAGAATTTGTGCTTCAACAAAATGACCAATTCTTACTTTTGCCATAACTGGAATTGTAACTGCTTTTTTGATTCTTTCTATAATAATTGGATCTGCCATTCTTGCAACTCCACCTTCTTTTCTTATATCTGCTGGAACTCTTTCAAGTGCCATAACTGCAACTGCTCCTGCTTCTTCTGCAATCTTTGCCTGCTCTTCATTAGTAACATCCATAATAACTCCGCCTTTGAGCATCTGAGCTAATCCTCTTTTTACCTTTATAGTTCCATATTCTCTCATTCCGAAACCTCCAAAAAATATTTTACCATCTAATTTGTTTTAAATCAATTAAGATAAAATTAATAATTTTAATTTAATTAAATTTAAAAGTTTAAATATAAAAAAAATTTTTATTCTTATTATATTTTACCTAAGGGCATTAGATAGAGGGGATATTCATCCTCTTTTAATTTTAATATTTCTTTTACTTCTTCATCAATGAATGCACCAATTGCAACTGTACCAACATTTAGAGATGTTGCCATAAGATAAATGTTTTGAGAAGAATGACCTGCTTCCATATGGATGTATCTTATACCTCTGTCGCCATATCTTCTTGTTGTAATTCTATTTATTGAAGTAATTATAATTATTGCAGCACTTTTTTTAATAGAAGATTGATTCAAACATGCTTTTGTTAGTGAATTTGTGAAATCACTCTCAGAAATTTTAATTAAAGAGTGATTTTCATAATCGTAATAATAAAACCCAAAAGGTATTCCATTTACTTTTTTTGAATAAAGATAAAATCTTAATGGGTATAATGCACCAGCAGATGGAATTTTTGATGCAGCAAAAAGTAAATTTGAAATTTCCTGAATTTCAAGAGGTTCATCTTTATAGTCTCTTATAGATTTTCTCTTTTTAATTGAGTTTAAAAGAGAAAAATTATTTTCAAATGGTTCTGGTAAAATTATTCTTTCCATTTCTATTTAAAATTATAAAAATTTAATGTAAAATCATTAACTCTTCCCATTTCATCAATTGCAACAATATTGATCTGTTCATTAATTATTTCATAATTTGGATAATTTGAAATTATAAAACCTGAAATTTTTAAATTTGTTTTTTCAAAATTAAATGATAATTTTAAGTAGTTATAACTTATTGATAATTCTTTATTTTGAACTTTGTTAAATAAATTTTTTACAAATTCAATTGATTCTGAAATTAAATTTAAAATTTCAGGAAAATAGTCAAGAACCTCTTCTGGAAGATCATTTTGATTGTAATAATATTTTCCATTTTCTTTTTTAATTTCTACTTCTTTTTCTAATAAATCAGAAGTTATTTTGAAATAAAAATTTTCTAAATCACAATACAGGTTAAAATTTTCTAAATCACCATTTAATTTTCCCAAAAATTGAACATCAAAACTTTTTGATTGAGATACCTTTTCAATGATTTTACTTACAATTTCATCTTTTTTTGAATTCAAAGATGTAAGTTTTATTTCTAATGTCTCTAAGTTTTCACTGTTGATGTTTGTTTCATAAGGAAGATAATTATCTTTATAAATGAAAATTTTAAATTCATTTTTGAAATTTTTTAAAATTAACACACCATTTTCATCTGATAAAAATTCATTTTCATTTATTAAAATCCTTGCTCCTGAAACCTTATTTCCAAATTCATCTAAAATAATTATTTTAAGATTATTTTCTTTTTTGATGCATGATGAATAAATAATAATTATGAAAATTAAAAAGATGAGAAGAAACTTTTTCATGATTCAAGGTCAATTGCTTTTGCATCTACCCAAATACTTTCAAGATTATAATAAAGTCTTTTTATTGGGTTAAATATGTGGACCATAACATCTCCATAGTCCATTATTATCCATGCTCCTTCATCACTTCCATCAATTTTAATTGGTAATCTTTTGAGTTCTTTTTTGATTTTCATATAAATATTATCCATAATTGCTTTTGCTTGAATATCTGTATCGGCAGAGCAGATAAAAAGATAATCAAAAAGATAAGTTAATTTTTTTGTATCAAGGCATAAAATTTCATCGCCCTTTTTTTCTTTTATTGCTTCATAAATTAATTTTAAAACTCTATTTTTTCTTTTGGCTCCCATGGGTCCTCTTCTTTATATAAATTATTTTTATAAATATAATCTTCAACTTCTTTTGGCACAAGATATTTTATTGAATAACCTTTCCTAACTCTTTCTCTTATTAAAGTTGATGAGATTGAAAGGGCTGGAACTTGTAGTGGAAAAACTTTATCAATACAACACTCTCCAATTTTACCCAATTTCTCTTTTAGTCTTTTTAAACTGTATCCAGGCCTTGTTGCTGCAATAAAATAACACATCTGAAGCAGTTCTCTTGGATTTTTCCAAGTTAAAATACTTAAAACTGCATCTGCTCCTGTTATAAAATAAAGGTCATAATTATCTTCATGATAAATTTCTCTTAATTCTTTAATAGTGTCGTAGGTGTAACACTTTCCTTTTCTATCAATTTCAATTCTTGAAACAAAAAAGTATGGGTTTGAAACAGTTGCAAGAAGTGTCATAATAAATCTTCTTTCGGGGTCAAGGAGTTTTGTTCTTTTTTTATAACCAGGAATTCCAACTGGAATAAAAATAACCTTTTTAAGGTTATATTTTACTCTTGCTTCTTCTGCAACAACAAGGTGGCCTATATGAATTGGATTAAATGAACCACCCATAATTCCAATTACTTCTTTACTCATAATATTTAAATTCAATACCTCCTATTATTACTTTATCTCCATCTTTAATTCCGTGCTTCTTTAAATCTTCTTCAATTAAATATTTTTTTGAAATCTCCTGTAATTTTTTAATTCCATATTGAGAATCAAGGTCAATTCCTTTAATTAATCTTTCCAACTCTTCACTTTCAACAATAAACTTATTTCCTTCTTTTCTTATTTTAATTTGAATCTCTTTTTTAACATCTTTTAAAGTATATTTCTTCTCTATCTCAATTTTCTCAAAAACTCTTTTTATTTCAACTTTACCAATTCTTTCAATTAACTCTTTTATCCCAATATCATTTATTGCAGAAAACCTTATTGTATCTAAATTTTTTTCTTTAAAATAACTTTCAACTTCCTCTAAAGGATAAGTTGGTAAATCTATTTTTGATAAAACAATGAAATATTCTTTACTTAAAATTTCTTTGTTATATCTCTCTATTTCATCTACTAAATTTTCATATTGAACAATGGGGTTTGGAGCATCTAAACTTGAATCAAGAACAAAAATTAAAAAGTAAGTTCTTTCAATGTGTCTTAAAAATTCCAATCCAAGACCTTTACCTTGTGATGCTCCATCAATTATTCCAGGTAAGTCTACTATTGTTATACTTTTTTTATCATCAATTCTTACTTCACCAATTACTGGAGTTAGAGTTGTAAAAGGGTATGGAGCAATTTTTGGTTTTGCATTACTAATTTTTGATAAAATTGTTGATTTTCCAACGTTAGGGTATCCTACAAGACCTCCATCTGCTATTATTTTCAATTCAAGCAAAACTCTTTTTTCTTCACCTTTTTCACCTAACTCTCTTATTCTTGGTGCTCTATCTGTTGGAGTTGCAAAACTTGCATTTCCTCTTCCACCCTTTCCACCTTTACATAATACAAATTCTTCGCCATCTTCAGTGAGGTCTTTTAGAAGTTCTTGAGTTTCTAAATCCCAAATAAGAGTTCCAGGAGGTACTTCAATTATCAAATTTTCACCATCTTTTCCCTTTTTATTATCTCCTTCCCCATTTTTTCCATCTTCTGCTTTAAATATGTTTTTATATTTGAATTTAGTTAAAGTGTTTAAATGTGAATTTACTTTTAAAATGATATCCCCACCCTTTCCACCATCACCACCAGATGGTCCTCCATATGGAACAAATTTTTCCCTTCTGAATGCTATTACTCCATCCCCCCCATCTCCTGCTTTGCAATATATGTCTGCTAAATCAAATGAATATTTTTTACTGTATTTCTTTGGGATAGACACTTACTCTTTTTTTACCTCTATAGTCCTCAAATTTAACAACCCCTTCTATTGTTGCTAAAATTGAATAATCCCTTGCAAGTAAAGTGTTTAAACCTGGAATAATTTTTGTTCCTTTTTGTCTTACAATAATTGTTCCAGGTTTTACAAACTCTCCTTCAAAATATTTTATTCCAAGATATTTTGGATTTGAATCTCTTCCGTTTTTCGCTCTGCCACCACTTTTTTTATGTGCCATACTAACCTCCTATTTCAATCTTTTCAACTTTAAGCATTGTTTTTGGTTGTCTATGTCCTAACATTCTTTTATGTGTTGTTTTTGCATGATAGAAAAACACCTTAATCTTTTTTTCTCTTAGTTGATTTGTGATTTTACAAAGAACTTTAGCATTTTTAACATAAGGAGTTCCTACTAAAACATCACCATCATTTTTAACAAAAAGAACATTATCAATTACAACTTCACTTCCAATATCACCTTTTATCTTTTCAACTTTAATAGAATCATTCTCTTTAACAAGATACTGTTTTCCACCAATCTCCACTATTGCAAACACCTTATAACCTCCTAAATAAAATAAATAACTTTTTAAACTAATAATTTATACCAAAAAAATTCATTTAGTTCAAGTAGTTTTGAATGTCATTATAAGAAAATCCAAATGGTTTTAAAAGTTTCTCAATATAAGATGAAGTCAATTCTTTCCCTTTAAATTTTTGAAAATTTTTAATAATCTCTATGAAATTTTTTAAAAATTTTTCTCTATTCTCATTCATTAATCTCTCAATAAATAATCCAAAAGTATCAGGTGCTAACTCACTTCTTCCCCTAAAAGAGTAAAGAAGAAAACTTAAATTATTCAAATAGTCCTCTGTTGATTTCCAAAAAGAATTAAGATTTAATTTTTCTAAATCTTCTTTAAAATTTTTTGATTGAAGGTATTCTTTAAAACCGTCTTTGAGTAAACTATTAACTAAATTTAAAATCTTTTTGTTTTGAATGAAACTCATAAATTCACCTCAAAGGAAGAATTCGAAATTTTATTTATAAATTCACTCCACTTTTCAAGAGATACAATTCCACCAGTTGCTCTTTCATGACCAAAGCCAAGGTCTTCTTCTATGCTTGGTTCAAGAAAATTTCTTAAAAATTCTAAAAGAGATATATTGAGTGATGTTCTCATTGAAAAACTAACTTTATTTTCAATATATCCAAAGTTTGCACATATAACTATGTATTTTTCAAGAACATTTTTCCAAATTTGAGCAATAATAGGATGAATTAAATTAGGAGAATTTATTTCTAAAATTGCAATTTGCTTTATAAATTTTGGTTTAACTCTTTTCCACTTATCTATATCTTCTTTAATTACCTCTTTATACTCTTCTAATTTCTTTTTATATGAAGAATTTGATAAAAGGTCTGAAAAATTTTCTGATTCAATTAAGTATTTAAAAGATAATTCAATATTAAACTCTTTTACCCTTCTTGCAGAGTTAACAAGAGTAGAAATGTAAGATATATCTTTTTTTTTGTATTTTTTAAAAAGTTCATTTATTAATGGAACTTCTAAATCTATTCCATAATCACCAACTTCTCCAATCAAACCAATATAATCTTTGGGATTAAGATTTATTTTATGAAAAAGTAAAAACGAAAGATAAGATGTTGAGATATAAGGTGGAGGAGGAAAACTTGAAAATAAAACTCCTTTTGTTGGAACTCCCTCAGGTTTATGGTGATCAATTAAAAATATTCTTTTTATATCATCAAATTGAGTTTCATATGAACCTAAATCAAGAATAAAAAGAATATCAGGATTATAATCTTTAATTCTTTTTTTAACTCCTTCAGAATATCCGTTTTCTCCTTTATTTGGAAAAATTATTTCAAAATTTTTAAAACTTTGCGAACTTAAAATTTTATAAAGAATTGCACCACTTGATACTCCATCTGAATCAACATGAGTTAAAATTAAAATTTTATCCTCTTTTTTTATTTCAGAAAAAACTTTTTCAAAATCTCTTGAAAGTTTCTCAAGGTCAATCATATATTATAATTATTATATGAAAGAGATAAAAAGGAAAGAAATAAAAGATATAAAAGAGGTTGTATCTGAAATTTGTCTTTTTTGTGATGCACCATGTTGTAGAGAAAATTTTGTTCCTTTAACTCTTGAGGAAGCAAAAAGTGGAAAGTATGAGGCAGTTTTTAATTCAATATTTGATTTTAATACAAAAAAACTTGAGACGGGATTTTTTTTAAAAAGAAAAAAAGACGGAAGTTGTATATATTTAAATGAAGTTAATTTATGCACTATTTGGAAAGATAGACCAAAAGCATGTAGAATTTATGTTTGTGAAAAGATTAAAGAAGCCTTGAACCGTTAATATCAAGGTGAAATTCACAACCCAAAACTTTTGAAGCATTCTTACACATAACCATTCTGGTTAAGAATATTTCAAAATATTCCATTGGTTTAGAAATTTCAGTGTTAATAGTTAATTCAAGCACAATCTCTTTTTTCTTTTCATTTACCCATAAAAAGGACTTTTCAACAGCATAGTTTACTCTATCATGGATATCAAAATACTCAGGTTTTGTTCTTACTCTTGATCTGTGTGCATCAGATTTATCAGCAAGAACAACAGCAGCTGTTATAGGATTTGAAATGTGACCTGTTTTTTCATCATGATTACTAATTGCTTCCATAACAAGTGCTATATCTTCTGGAGGAAAATTTAAATCTTTTAAAACTTGAAAAGCAATAAATGCACCACCAATTGTGTGAAATTCTCTTCCAATAAAATTGCCAATATCATGAAGATATGATGCAATTTTTGCAAGAAGTTGTTCTCTTTCTGAATATCCTAATCTTTTTAAAATATTTTCACTTATCTCTGAAACAAGTGTTAGGTGTCTAAATCCATGTTCCGTATAACCAAGTGTTTCAAGATATTTGTCTGACCTTTCAATAAATGATTTAATTATTGGATGGTTTTTTACAACCTCAAATCTATCAAGCATCAGCAAATCTCTTCTGAAATCAACTCTTTATCACTTTCAAAAGAGAGCAAAACTGCATCTGGTAGATTTTCAAGAAAATTTTCTATTTTATAAACTGTTGTATCAAGTTCATTTTTTGATGTGTTGAGAGTTAAAAGATAAATTTTTGAAAGTTCACACTTTTCATTTTCCCTATCTTCTGCAAGTGCAACATTGAATCTATTTTTTAATTTTGTAATAACTGAACTTATAACTCTTCTTTTGTCTTTCAGTGTTCTTGCTCCAGGAATTCCAATTTCAAAAATTATCAATGCATAATACATATTAAGACCCCTTTTCTATTAACTCGTAGAATTCAATAATATCTCCTTCTTGTATCTCTTTTACTCCATCAACTTTTATACCACACTCATAACCTTCCATAACTTCCTTAACATCATCTTTAAATCTTTTTAAAGAAGTGATTTTCCCCTCACCTATAACTTTTCCTTCTCTTATAACTCTTACAGTTCCATCTCTTACAATTTTTCCTTCTCTTACAATTGAACCAGCAACTGTTCCAACATTACTTACATTGAAAAGTTTTTTTACTTCTGCTCTTCCAACAACAACCTCAACATATTCTGGTTTAACAAGACCTTTAACAAAATTTGAGACCCAATCTTGTAATTCATAAATGAGGTCAAATGTGTAAATTTTAACTCTTACTCTTTCTGGAAGTTTTTTAAGCATAGGATTTTCTTTTACATTGAAACCTAAAATAACAGCATTTGAAGCAACTGCAAGAAGAACATCTGATTCATTTACATTTCCAACACCACTATAGACAAATTCAATTTTAACCTCACCTGTATCAATTGCATTTATTACATTTTTAACAGCATCAAGTGAACCATAAGTGTCTGCTTTTAAAATTAGGTGAAGTTTTTTCTCCTCTTCCAATTTTTCAAAAAGTTCATCCAAAGAAATTGGTTTTTCTTTAACTGTCTCTTTTTTTGCAAGTTCCATCTTTTCAAGAATTTCAAGAATTCTATCTTCTGAATCATAACCAATTAAAACCTGTCCTGGGTAAGGAGTTTCTTTTAAACCGAGAATTTCAATTGGAATTGTTTCATTAACTTCTCTAACGCTTTTTTGTGTTTCAGTATTTATCATTCTTATTTTTCCATAAGTTTCTCCAACCATAACCCAATCACCACATTTTAAAATACCTGCCTGTAATATTAAATTTGCAAGAGGTCCAACCTTCGGGTCAAGTTTTGCTTCGATAATTGTTCCTGCAGGTCTTGTTTCATTAGACCTTGATATCTCTTCAATTTCACCAACAAGTAATATGCTATCGAGTAGATCATTTACACCAACTCCACTTTTTGCTGATGTGTTAACAAAAATAGTATCACCTCCCCATTCTTCTGGAAGAAGACCATAGTTTGAGAGTTGTTGTTTTACTCTTTCTGGGTCTGCTCCTTCTTTGTCAATTTTATTAACGGCAACAATTATTGGAACATTTGCTGCTTTTGAATGATTGAGTGCTTCAATTGTTTGTTCTTTTACTCCTTCATCTGCTGCAACTACTAAAACAACAATATCAGTTACAAATGAACCTCTAACTCTCATTTCTGTGAATGCTTCATGACCAGGAGTATCTATAAATATTATTTTTTTGTTTTTATAATTTATTTCAGAAGCACCAATTTTTTGTGTTATTCCACCTTTTTCTCTTAATGCAATGTTTGTTTTTCTAATGTTATCAAGAAGTGTTGTTTTTCCATGGTCAATATGTCCCATTACTGTTACAACAGGTGGTCTTGGTTTAAAATTTGGTGGAAGAGGTGGAATTATATCTGTAAGTGGTTTTTTAAATTGGTTTGCAATTCTTGCTGCTATTGGAAATGGAATTTCATCATCTATATCTTCTCTAACAAGCCCCCATTTTAAAATGTAAGGAGTGATTATTTTAAAAGAAAGATTTAAATGTTTACATAGTTCTCTTATCTTTATATTTCCCTTTAACTCTTTTTCTCTTCTTTCTCTCTCTTCTTTATCCTTTAGAACAAGTTCTTTAACAACATTTGCAGTATCTTCTTCAATTGTTGATAGGTTTCCTTTAACTTCAACACCAAGTTCATTTAAATATTTAACAAGTTCAGTGGTTGAAATTCCTATTTCTTTTGCTAAACTAAAAACTCTATATTTTTTCATTCTTCACCTCTTTTATATATTCAAAAAGTTCCTCTTTCATTATTGTCTTTAAATTTGGATCAATTTGAGAAATTTTTAATGCTTTTTCTAATCTTTTTTTAGAAAAAGCATTTTTTATACAATTCTTATCTTTACAAATATATGCACTTCTTCCGAAAATTTTATATTCATTGTCTATTAAAATATTCATATCTTTGGTTCTTACAACTCTTATAAAATCTCTTTTTTCTCTTTGTTTTTTACAAGAGATACATCTTCTTAAAATTTCACTCATTATATTACCTAAGTTCAATTGTGTAACCAGTGAGTTTTGAAGCAAGTTTAACATTTACTCCCTCTTTTCCAATTGCAAGTGGAATTTGGTCTTGTGGAAGAATAACAATTGCTTTTTTATCTATAATTTCGACCTTATCAACTTTTGCAGGAGAAAGTGCATATTTTATATATTCTTTAGGGTCATCAGACCACCTAACAATATCTATTTTTTCTCCTGAAAGTTCTCTTGAAATACTTGTTATTCTTACTCCTTTTGCTCCAATGCATGCTCCAACTGGATCAATATCACTTTTGTATGAATGAACTGCAACTTTTGCTCTCTCTCCTGGTTCTCTTACAACTCCTTTTATTTCAACAATTCCATCTATAATCTCTGGAATTTCCTTTTCAAGAAGATATTTTAATAGATTATTATCAATTCTTGAGAGAACTATATCTGGTCCTTTTGATGTTTTAACTACATCAACAATGTAAATTTTTAACTCTTTTCCTACAAAATACTCCTCTTTTGGAATTTTTAGGTTTTTTGGAATTCTTCCCTCTCCTCTCTCAAATTTAACAAAAATATCTGGACCAATTATTCTTGAAATTTTTCCTGTTAAAACTTTTCCAACTTTATCTTTGAACTCTTCATAAATTGTTTCTCTTTCAAGAGCAACAATTCTTTGAATTAAAATCTGTTTTGCAACTTGCATTGCAACAAACCCGAGTTTTTCAGGAAGAATTTCTATATCTAAAACTTCATCTAAAACAACATCTTTTTTAATGTTTTGAGCATCTTTAAGAGATATCTCTGTTGAATCTTGAGCATCTTTTACGACTTTTACTCTTTTAAAAATTCTAATTTCCCCTGTGTCTTTATTTATATTAACAACTATATCTCCTGAGTTAGGAAATTTTTTTTTATAAGCAACTTCAATGGCATCTTCTAAAGATGCCAAAATTTTTTCTTTAGGTATTCCTTTTTGTTTCTCAAATTCTTCTATTGCTTCAATTAATTCGTTAGACAAGACAGATCCTCCTAAAAACACTCTTAAACTATTATAGCACAAATGAATATTTATTTGAAATTTATTATTTTATGTGAATTTTATACCTAATCTAACTAATTTATTGTTAATTGGTAATTTGTATACTATTTGACCTGTTTTATTTATATTTAATTCATCAATTTTTATTTTAATATTATCAATATTAAATGAATCTGTTTTGGTTAAAATTCCTATTCCACCATTACTATAATCTAAAATCATAACAGGTTTATTATCAATTGATGTCATAAAGTTCAAATAATATCTTGGATAGATTCTTCTGTTATTTTCATAAGTTTTAAAAAGATTCTCACTAAAAATTTCTTCAATCGCAAATCTTTCAGTTTTAATCCAAACCTTAATCTTAAATATTAATTTAAATAAACCGATAAAGAAACTAGGTAACCAAATATATGTGTAAATTGCAAAAAATAGTATTAATATCAATTTATTGAGAAAATTGATTTTATAAAAATTATTGATTCCTGATATAAAAATTGGAATAAAAACAAATGATAAAAATATTAATACTAATATCCCAATTAAATTATTTATGTTATAAAAAAAATTTAATACATAATTTTCTATTAAAATAACTCTGAAAAAACTGAAAATTGATAATAAAATACTTAAAAATACAACAAAAACTGATGATACAAAGGTTAAATAAAAAATTGAATCTAATTTAGTAATAAATTTAGATTTTGACATTATTATTTTAGGTATATATATCCAATTTGACAAATGACCTTGTAACCATCTGCTTCTTTGTCTAATTAGAGATGATAAATTTTCCACTCCTTCTTGTTCTGTAATAATATCATCAGCATAACCCAATTTCATTCCTTTTGAAATAAATCTTAACCCTAATTCTAAATCTTCTGTTAATGTATAACCCCATGGATATTCTCCTAATTTTAAGAGTGAGGAAAGTTTTGCAAATTGACCGTTTCCTCCCATTCCAACACTTCCTAAAATTGATCTTCCTTTTTGAATTATTGAACTAAAACCTATAAACTCTATATCTTGCATTTTAGATAATATATTTTTCTCTCTGTTATAAATTCTTATCATTGTTTGAACAGTATCAAAATTAAAAGTTTTAAAATAATCTCCGATTCTGTCAAATAAGTTTTGATGAGGAATAGCATCAGCATCAAAAACACCTATTAATATTCTGTCATATGTATATTTGTCTAAAAAATCTTCATCAAGATTTAAAGGTTCTAAAAAATTATGTCTTAATAAAAATAATAATTGATTAAATCCAAAATTTAAAACTGAACCTTTTCCTGATTTATTATTTGAAGTAACCTTATCTAATAAGATAATTCTTTTATCTATATTTAAATATAAATTAACTATACTTCTTGTTTTATCGGTTGAATTATCATTTATGATTAGAATTCTAAAATTATCATTTCTAAATTTTAAAAAATTCTCTATTGTTTTTTTAATTACTTTTTCTTCATTTTTTGCTGGTATCAATATAAAATAAAAATATTCATCCTTGATATTATTGAATGGTCTTTTATATTGAAAAGACATTAAATATATAAATAAATAATATAATCCAATAAAAATTAAAATTAAAGTAAAAATTGTAGAATTGATAATCATATGTATATTATAAATAATTCATATTTTCATTTCAATATGTGTTGAAAATATAAAACATATTTGTTAAACTTCATTTAAATGAAGAAATTTTTAGGATATAATCTATATCCTTTAACATTTGAAGAGACAAAGGAAAAAATAATTGGTTTTTTAAAAGAAGATAAAAAAAGAATTATAACAGCAATCAATCCAGAAAAAATTGTTAGAAGTTTAAGTGATAAAAAATTAAAAGAAATTTTAGAAAACTCAGATTTACTATTACCTGATGGATATGGAATTGTTGTTGCATCCAAAATTTTAGGAATTGGGATTAAAGAGAGAATTACTGGAATTGATATGTACGAAGCACTTCTTGAATATGGAAATAGAGCAAATCTTTCAATTTACTTTTTAGGAGCAAAAGAGGAAAGTGTTAGAGGAGTTGTTGGCAGAGTAAAAAAAGAATACAGTGGAATAAATATCGCTGGCTTTCATAATGGTTTTTTTAATTCACCTGAAGAAATTTTAGATGATATGAAAGATAAAAAATTTGACATACTTTTTGTTGCTATGGGAAGTCCAAAGCAAGAATATTTTATATTTGATAATTTTAAAAATATAAATGCAAAAATATTTATTGGAGTTGGTGGAAGTTTTGATGTTTTTTCAGGTAAAATAAAAAGAGCACCAAAAATAATAAGAAAACTTGGTCTTGAATGGTTGTATAGATTTATTCTTGAACCTAAAAAGAGATTCCCGAGAGTTTTACTTTTATTTAAATTCATTTTTTTAGTTTTAAAGGAGAGATTAAAATTTGGAAAAAGTTAATATTCTTGGAATTAAAATTGATAACTTAACAGAAAAAGAGGCGCTCGAGAAATTAATTCAATTTATAAAAGAGAAAAAATTTCATCTTATTTTTACAATAAACTCTGAAAATGCAACAAAGGTGCTAGAAAATAAAAAATTTTTTGAAGTTATAAAAAATGCAGATTTAATTATTCCAGATGGAATAGGAATTATTTTTGCATCTAAGATTTTAAAAACTCCACTTAAAGAAAGAATTCCAGGAATTGATATCTCTTACAAATTAATGGAGATTGCAAATAATGAGGGTTATAAAATTGTTCTAATTGGAGGAAAGGAGGGTATCAGTGAAAAAGCAAAGGAAAATTTAAAAAAAGTTTTTAATAATTTAAACATAGTCAAAACTTATAATGGTTATTTTAATGAAGAAGATGAGGAAAAAATTATATCTGAAATTGAAAAGATAAATCCAGAAATTTTACTTGTTGGAATGGGCTCTGAAAAACAAGAACTTTGGCTTTGGAAAAATAAGGAAAGATTTAAAAATATTGGAGTTTGTATTGGAGTTGGTGGAACACTTGATATTTGGGCAGGAGAAAAAAGAAGGGCACCAAAATTTATTCAAAGATTAGGTCTTGAGTGGCTTTATAGAGTTTTAATTGAGCCAAAGAGAATATTTAGAATTTTTAAAATTTTTAGATTTATTTATAAACTTATTATTGAAAGATGGAAAAAGTCCTTTTAGGTGGATATTTTGGATTTGGAAACATCGGAGATGATGCAATACTAATTTCAGAAATTATTTTTTTAAAAAAAGAGGACTTTAAACCAATAATTCTTACAAATAAGGGTATACAAATTTTTAATGAAGAATGCATAAATAGATATAACTTTTTTGAAATTTATAAAAAAAGAAAAAAAATTAATGTGTTTATTTTAGGTGGAGGGGGTCTTTTTCAGGATAAAACAAGTTTCAGAAGTTTAGTTTATTATATTTTTTTAATAAAATTTATGAAATTCTTAGAAAAGAAGGTTATTTTATTAAATGTTGGAATTGGACCAATTATAAGAGAAAAATCTAAAAAATTATTACATAAAACACTTAAGAATTGTGATCTTATATTTTTTAGAGATTCATATTCATTTGATTTTTTTAAAGATTTAAATAATAAATATTTATCTTCTGATTCTTCTTTTTATTTAGATATTTCCACAGTTGAAAAGGAAAATAAAATTGGTATTTCTTTAAGAAACTTTGATAAATTAGATTTAAATAAATTTAAAAATTTCATAGAAAAGATAAAAGAAAGAGTAGATTTTGATTTAGAATTTATAGTTTTTTCAAAAGAAGAGATAGATTTAGCAAAAAAACTTGAACTCCCTTATTTCTATTCTGATGATCCAATTAAAATTATAGAAGAGATAGGTAAAGTGAAGTTTTTAATTGGAACAAGGTATCATTCTATAATATTCTCAATTTTAACTGAAACTCCATTTATTGGTTTAGTTTATGATATAAAAGTTGAAAAATTAGTAAAAGAAATAGGATTAGAAAATTTAATTTATTCAGAAGAAGACATAAATATTTGGTTAGAAAAATTTTTAAGGTATTTTGAAATGATGGATTATCTTAAAAATATTTTATCCGAAAAGAAAAAAGAGTTAAAAGAAAAGGTTAATTTTTCATTTAAAAAAACATCTGAATTTATTAAAAATGAGACCTCTTAATATCTTACCATTTATTTTTATAAATGAATGTATTTATTGTGGAAAAGAGTATGATGGAACAATATGTTCTGATTGTAGAAAAAAACTTTTTGTTAGAGGAATTTCAAAAACTCAACTGAAAAATAAATTGTATTTTCTTACAATCTATAACAAAGAAGGTGAAATTTTAATTAATTATTTGAAAAATAAAAAATATTTATCAATAACAAATTATTTATTAAATGAAACACTTTTTTTATTAAAAGAAGATTTTGATTATATAACTACTGTTCCATCTCTTAATTTCTTTTCTTTTATTCCAGAACATTTGGAAATTTTTTCAAAGGAATTTGCTAAAAAAAGAAAAATTAAATTTATTGAATTTATTGCGAAAAATAAAAAAATTAAAAGTCAGACAATTCTTCCTTTAAAAGAAAGATACACAAATCCAGTTGATGCATTTGTTTTAAGAAAAGATTATAAAAACTTAATTAATGGAAGTAAAATTCTTTTAATAGATGATGTTTATACAACTGGCTCAACATTAAGAGAGTGTGAAAAATTATTAATGAATAGTGGAGTAGAAATTACTTCTCTTGTATTTTCAAAAGCAATTTTAAATTTTTAAGGAGGGATTTAAATGGAAAAAACACTCTTAATTTTAAAACCTGATGCATTTAAAAGAGGTCTTGTTGGAGAAATAATTAAAAGACTTGAAATGAAGGGCTTTAAAATTGTTAATATGAAGTTTGAATGTCTTTCAAGAGAAAAAGCAGAAAAATTGTATGAAGTACATAAAGGAAAAGGTTTCTTTGAAGATTTGATAAAATTTATTACATCAGGACCGATTCTTGCTATTGAAGTTGAGGGAGAAAATGCAATTTTACTCATGAGAAAACTAATTGGAGCAACAAAACCCGAAGAGAGAGAAATGGGTTCAATTAGGGGAGACCTTGCAATTGGACTTACTGAAAATTTGGTTCATGCATCGGATTCAAAAGAAAATTTTGAATTTGAAAAAAAAGTTATTTTTGGAGAAGATTAAATATGTCAAACTTTAAAGAAATAATGGAAAGGGTTTTTTCATTATATAGAGAAGGTAAATATGAAGGAGCCCTTTTATTTTTAAAAGAAAATAAAATAAATTACTTGAAACTTCTTTCGAGATTATATTATTATGAAGCATGTTTATTGAGTGTTTTAAATAAAAAAGATGAAGCAATTAAAACTCTAAATGAAGCACTTAATTTTGGTTTCTGGTGGTCAGTAAATACTTTAAGTTATGAAAAAGATTTCGATTTAATTAGAGATAGTATTGAGTTTAAAGAAATCATTGAAAAAATTAGAGAAATAGAAGAAAAAGAAAAGAAATTAATCAAAAGAGAATTTCTAATTTTTGAACCGATTGATTTTGATAAGAATAATAATTATCCTATTCTTATTTTTCTTCATCCAAGAGATTCAAACATTTATGATTTTTCAAAATATTTTGAAATTGAAAACATAAAGAAACATTTCTATTTACTTTTTCCTCAATCTCCTATAAAAACATCTTTTGATGGATATTCTTGGGATGATCCTGAAACCTCTTATAAGGAAATTATTGAAATATTAAAAGAAGTTTTAGAGAAATATAAAAATATAAATAATCAAGAAATTATAATTTCAGGCGCTTCTCAAGGTGCAAGAATCTCTCTTGAAATTTATTTGAAAAAATTAATTAATATTAGGGGTTGGATTGGAATTATTCCTGCATTTAGAGATTTAAATTATCTTTTTCCTCTTCTTGATTCTATTAAAGGAGAAAACTATAAATTTTCTTTTATAGTAGGTAAAAAGGATAGTTTCTACAAAATTGCATATGAACTAAATAATGAACTAATCAAGAGAGGTTTTAAAACCTTGTTTATTGAAAATGAAAATTTAGGTCATTCAATACCCAAAAATTTTGAAAAAGAGTTATTAGAGTGTTTAAATTTTATTTTTTGATATCCAAAGTTTTATAAACAAAATTACTATTAAAATTAACCAAATATAGGTGTATTTCAATTTTTTCTAAAAACCAAACCTCATTTGCTAATGGAATTGAAAAAGAATATTTCAATTTAATAATATACTCTTCTATGAAATTTAACTTAATCTTTTCATTGTCATTTAAAAAGTTTAATATTTTATTAATCACATAATCAATGTATTTTTTATCTTCAGGTGTTATATTATTTTCATGCCAAGTTGTTAAATTCTAGATTAATATGTCTTCATTTACTTCATTTGGTTTATATAATATTTTTCTAACATCATTAAGAACAGAATGATAATCTATATAATACAAATCATAATAAGTTTCATATGGTGAATAACTGAAACAAACAAAGGTAATACCATAACTTCCAAATGTTTTTAAATCTGGAATATAAACAAAAGTCATAAATTTAAATTAACCCAATAACATTTAGAATAAAGATTATCACAACTATTTATTTTTAATTTTGGACCTTTTACCAATTTTACATATCCTGGACTACTATAAATAAAAATTGGATATGTTTGATTAAACTTTGAACCTTTTATGTATTTAAGATCAATATCTGTTATTTTTTTGTATATTTTTATATTATGTTTATCAAGTTTTAAAAAAACATCAATACATGAACTTGATTTGAAATAAGAAAATCTATAAAGATAATATGGAGTAAAAATAAGGGTTAATAAAATGTAGAATTTCAAAACATAAATTAATAAATTTTTTATAATTTTAATAAATTTTTTCATAGTTTTTTAAATTATTGACCGTATGGCGGGAAATCAATAAATATTGATTTAAAAAATTTTGTTGATATTTTAGTATTTATTAAATTTTTCATAAAATACTTTTTTCTTTTATTTTGGATATAAAATTGTAATTTTCTTTTCTTTTTCATCCCACAAGACACTTGCACCAAGAGATTCTGAAACAACTCTAATTGGAACGAAAACTCTTCCTGGAGGAAGAAGAAGTGGTGGTGAATCCATCATAAATGGAACAGAATTTACATAATAATTTAATTTATTAATCCACATTGTTAAAGATGTGTCATAAAGAGTTATCATAACCTTTTTCTCATTTCCATCCCAAATAACTGTTCCACCAATTGATTCAGAAATGAATCTTAAAGGAACATAAGTTCTTCCATTTCTTATAAATGGTGCAGTATCAAGTTTAATCTCTTTTCCATTAACAAAAGAGGTTGTCTTTCCAATATAAAGAACAATTTCTTTCTTTTCAATTCTATACACTGCTCTTGTTGCTTTTATCTCATTTCCAGCTAAGTCAACTGCTCTTATTTCAAATTTGTTATAACCAGGTGTTAATGGAAAATCTTTAAAGAAAGTACCATCTTCTCTTGGTTTAACTTCAACTCCATTTATAATAACTATTGCATCTTTTTCGGTTTTTCCTGAAATAGTAAATGTTTCTGTTGTTACTTTATAAATTGATGGAATGTTAAGAGTTAATATTGGTGGAGTTGTGTCCCTTATAATTTTTATTGAATAATCTTTTCTATTTCCTGCTTTATCAATTGCAGTAAATTTAAAGATATTATCTCCTTCATTTAGTTTAGTAAAAACTTTAAATGAACCATCTTCTTTTAATTCAATCTCTTTGTTATCAAATAGAACTCTTGCATTTAACTCTGTTTTTCCTTCAATAAAAAGTTCAATCTTATTTGTTATTAAATTATTTTCAATATTAAAAATTATTTCTGGAGGAATTGTATCTTTCTTGATAGAAAATCTTATTTCAATTTCTTTGTAATCATCAAAAGAGTATATTTTAATTTTGTCTAAAATCTTATCTCCCTCATTGAAAATTGAAGTATCAATTGTTCCATCTATCTCTTCTTTTCCATCAAATTCATAATTGTTAAGTTTTATATATTCTGGTACAATAATTCTTCCTTTGCCCTGAATTGTAAATTTAAATCTTAAAATTTCTCCTTTTTCAACCTCTTCAAAATCAAATTTATTTTTACTCAATTCAATTTGAGAAAATTTTATAACCTGAATTCTATGATTAAATGTATCAGAAACATAAATTGTTCTATCTTTTACAAAAACTCCTTCTGGTTTTAAAAATTTAGCGGGATCTTTTTTATAAAAGTTTTCATCAAAATTTTGAGTTATAAATCTTAAAAATGGACCTCCTACTTCTCCAAAAGACCTTGTATAAACTCCATCAAGAGTAAAGAAATCTAATCTTCCACCCTCACTTAATACAACAAGTTCATTTTCACTATATCTTGAAATTGAAACTGGATAAGAAAGAATCTCTTTTCCAAAACTTTTTATAAATTTTCCACTCTTATCAAAAATATGAACTCTATTTCCAAAAGTATCACAAACATAAATTTTATAAACATCATCAAGAACTGTTATTCCCCTTGGACCATATCCAGAGATTCCATATTTATCAAGAGTAATGGAAGAAGTTTTTGTAAATTGACCATCTCCTGAACCAATTCCTCCAAATTTGAATTTAAATTTTCCATTTTCATCAAAAACTTGAACTCTCGCATTATAATCTGTTACATAAGACCAATTATCACTTCCAATTGCAATTGAGAGTGGATAATTAAACTCTCCATCAGCCCCTCCCATTCTTCCAAATGACCTAAGGTATTTTCCTTCTTTATCATAAACTTCAACAACATGACTCCCACTATCCAAAACAAAAATTTCATCTTTTGAGTTCACTGCAGCTCCAAGAGGATATTGAATTTTTCCAGGTGCTGCACCAAAGGAAGAGAAAGATTTGATAAATTTTCCATCTTTATCAAAAAGAGAAATTGTTGAAGTTCCAGAGTTTACAACAACAAGTGTTCCATCACTTAGTATAGATACACTTTGAGGAAAATAGAGTGGTGATTTAATATCATCTCCAATATTATTAATAACATTTCCATTTAAATCAAGAATATAAATTTTCTCATCTAAGGAATTGTAAACTATCATGAAATTTTCAAATTTTTCAATACATTCAAGTTTCCCAAAATCCTCTTTTACTTTTTTTATGAAATTTCCATTTTTATCAAAAATTTGAATTCTTCCAGTTAAATTTTCAACAATCCATAAGTTTCCGTTTTTATCAAAAGAGAAAGATGTAGGAGAATATAATTTTCCATCATCAAGACCAGGTGTTCCAAAATCAAAAAGATAATTTCCCTTTAAGTTAAAAACTTGGACTCTTGCATTTCCTGAATCAAGAACATAAACTTTATCTTCATAAATCAAAACATCAAGAGGGGTTTTAAACTCTTTTTTACCACTTCCACTTTTTCCAACTATCATTTTTAATTCATTATCAATTGAAAAAACTTTAACTGTATCATCTCTTCTATCTGTTATCCATATGTTAAAATTTGAATCCATTGCAATTGATGTTGGCATCATCTTTGGATATTCAATAAAGAAACCAGCAAATTCTCCACTATGTCTAAAAACTTTAACTTTACCTGAAGCAAGGTCACAAACATAAATAAAGTCTTCATCGACAAGAATTGATGATGGATTTACAAATGTATTCAAAGATTCACCAAAACCACCGAAACTAAGGAGTAGATTAAAATTTTTATCAAATATCAAAACTCTAAAATGCATTGAATCAAGAACAAAAAATTTCTCATTGAAATATTTAACGTCTTTAACAGAATAAAAGTTTTTATTTTGTGGTCCATATCCAAAAACTTTAATATTATCCTGTGAGAAAGATTTTTCAAAACTAAATATCCCAAATGATATTAATAAAATAATTAAAATTAATAGTATTTTTCTCATATATTTATTTTATCAGAAAAATTATTCCTCAAATGGGTTAATAAATTCCTCTCTCTTTTTTGCAATTATAATATATACTGAAAGTTCTCTTCCTGCATAAGTTTTT
>FMSI01009461.1_pt1 | contig 32028 bp, 32 predicted proteins | sample 1504471 | NCBI WGS metagenome assembly FMSI01 (sample SAMEA4475357, study PRJEB15587) | soil metagenome | biome: Soil; feature: Field | place: India | collected 2015-03-11 | depth 0 m
GTATGCTTTTTACACCACTACCTTAGACTCTAATCCTTCCTTTTGTACTCGAGATATTGCAGAACTCACTTACTCATGATTGACTCCCTTCTTTTTTGAAGTCACAAGGGGCAGGGGTCACGGCGAAAACCGGGTAAGAGGAAAGGCTCCGTATAGAGGCTTCGGGGATTCGAAGGGTAAGGTGTTTTCCCTCAGTGGCAAAGGGGATGGGCGCATCCCAACCCAGAAGTCGCACCACTGCCCCCGGATTGAAGGTGAGATCCTTCAGCTTCACCTCTTTCTCGGCGATCCTTCCAAGGTAAATCACGTACAGGGTGTCATTTCTCCTTGTAAAGCGCAAGGGTACTCCGTTGCTACTTACTCCCTCCGCCCGCACCCAGGGACGGGTACCAAAAATGGCTTCCCCGTTAATCTTTAGCCATTCCCCCAAACCCAAAAGTCTCTTGACCTGGGGTTCAGGAATGGTACCATCTGCACAGGGCCCAATATTCAAAAGGAGGTTACCGTTTTTGCTTACTACATCGGCAAGGATCTCAACGAGTTGTTCCACGCTGAGGAGATACTCTTCCCCTTCGTTGCGGTTATACCCAAAGGAATATCCTAAACCCCGACAGAATTCCCACTTGTAAGGAACGATCTCCTGGGGGCGGTTGAGGGTGTACTCGGCTGTACGGTAGTCACACCATTCTGGTGTTCTTGAAGGGGGAACGGTCCAGCGATCGTTCACCACTCCCTCAGGATGGCAATTGTAGTAAAAGGCAAAAAGATAGGTCAAAAGATCTTCACCCTTCTTGGGCCAGCCGATGTCATTCCACAGAATGTCAGGATGGTACCGCCGGATCAACTCTCTCCACTGATTGTAGGTATAATCGGCGTACGAGTAAGTCTGCGGGTAGAGGGTCCACAGATCTTTAATATTCCGGATCGGTTCTTCGCTGAAGTGCCAATCTAAGAGTCCAGAATAGTAAAGCCCCATCCGCAAGTCCTCCTTTCGTACCGCCTCGGTGAGTTCCCCCACAATGTCTCTTTTGGGACCCTTACTTTTCACGCCGAAGTCCCCATACTCACTTGGCCAAAGGCAAAACCCCTCATGATGCTTGGTGGTGAGAACCACATACCGAGCCTTTGTCCTGGAAAAAAGCTGCGCCCACTCCTTTGGGTCCCATCTTTCTGCCCGCCACAGCTCGGCAAAGCCCTCGTAGGGAAACTTCTCCCCATACGTTCTTCGATGGTACTCAAAGGTAGGACTTTGAGAAATACGGAGGGTGTTCTCGTACCACTCGGCATAAGGGTTTTTGACAAACCACTCTTCCCAGGGGATGGTCCCCAACTCGCCTGTGGTGGGAGCCCATCCCGGCACCGAGTACAATCCCCAGTGGATGAAAATCCCAAACTTTGCCTCCTCATACCAAGAGGGAAGCTCGTGCTCCCTAATCGATTCCCAGTGGGGTCGAAAGATTTTGGGCATTGTGTATCCCTCCCCTAAGAAATTTTGATCAGATCTCAGTTCAATTATACCGTGCCCACCTCTCCACTTCTTGCTCTCCTCCCAAAGGCTTGTCGAGGCTTGCGAGAGGGCGAAAAGAAGGGGTATAACAATCCTGGAAAAGATCAAAGGAGGCAGGCGCTTGTTTCCTTACCACTACAGAGAAAAAGAGGTCCCCACTGCAACGGTACCGATTGCTGCCACCACTGTCGGGGTACGAGAATACGGAATTGCCCCGGGTTTGGCCTTTCCCCAAAAAACCCCGCCCCTCGCCACTAGTGCCATGGTACCAGGGTGTACCAGATTTGTCATGGAAAGGGAACGTGCTGATCCCCCACAATAGAGGCAACGAAACCCTAAGCCTTGGTGACGGTTTCCCGCCTCTGGCCCTTTTCCATATGGTGCAGGAGTTGGATTATTTCCTCCCGATGCTCGAAAAGAGCACAGGCATACTCACTTCGCCGAAGAAGTGCCGGTTGACATCGGATCGACTCCAAAAAGGATGACCCACAGGCTTGGCATAGACCCTCCTGCCGTATGTTGTCCACAAAGTACGGAGAGAAAGGACAGGGTTCCACGCCTCCTTGAGAGTTGACATGGAAAGAAGCCACTCCTGCAGCAGAGCAAAGGTTTGCCTTTCCATACTCATCATGGGGAAATTGAATGAGCACGAGGGATTTTCGGGCCTGAAGCTCGAGAACTTTTTGACGAAATTGCTCTCGAGATTCCCGGTCAAGGACCCAATCATGGCGGGGATGGTCACCACAGGGAACATACTCGGTGAAGAATCCCAAAGTACATCCTTAAGCTGCCATTTGATCGATAAAGGTCTCAGAAACTAAGGTTTCCACGTTCTCTCGAGTATTTGTAGCTGCAAAACCAAAGAGGACACCACAGGCCTTTAAGTTGTCCATAGCACGAAGACAAAGAGCATGAGTTCCTTCTCCGTGTCGATCATCGGTTTCCACCTGGTTTCCTTCGATACTGAGAAGGACAATCACGTTGCCGCTTTGAGAGATCTCAGAGGCCACATCCAAAGGAACGCAAGAGCTGTTTGTGATCACCACAAAAAGGAAGTTTCGGTGTTTTCGGATCAGAAAAACCGAGTCAGAACATAAAAATGGTTCTCCTCCAGTGACTACCACTGCGGGGATACCAAAGTCTTCTGCTTCCTCAAGGAGAGTGTCAAGTTCGGCGGTCGAAAGCTCAGAAGAAGCACTTCTTCCTCGGGAGTAACACCCCAAGCAACTGTAGTTGCAGTGCATCGTGGGGCTGATGGCCAAAACAAGAGGGATCCTTCCTTGCGTGTGCCTTTTTTGCCATTCTCGCCATATTTTTGCCCTGAGAAAGCGCAAAAACACTCGTCAAAGAAAGAAAATCTTCCGCCAGTCCTTCTTCCCCCATCGCCACAGAGCCTTTACGATGAGCTCCCCTATGTCGAGTGGTTCAGGTTTTCTCAGAATGTAAGGGAAGGGCAACGTCAACGCCTCTTTTTGGAAGATGACTCATTGTATCACGCTTTGTAAGAAAAGCAAGACCAGGGAATAAGGTATTCCGCACCTTTTAGGCATTCTTTGAGTTTTGTAACCACAGGACTTCCCTTAAGGCAAGATTCCACTCAAAAGAAGGCGTAGTCCATAGCCAAAGAGTACCAGGCCACTTACATACCCGAGAATGGCCCGGTATTTTTTGGGAAAGCGGTTCTGTATGGCTCCCCACAGGGGTCCAAAAAGAAGAGGAGGAGAAAGAACTGTTCCCAGGGCAAAGAGGGCGCTACTTGTGAGGCCGTAGAGCACCCTTCCTTGACCCATCACCTCTACAAGAAGACCCAAAAATACTGGACAGGGGGTGAAGGCCGTGAGCACCCCAAAGGGTCCCATTGTTCTTCCTGGAGCTTTGGCGAAAAGGGAGGCGAGTCGTCGACAGAAGTGACTCTCCCCCTCCAAAAGAACCACAAGGGCCACTCCCAGAAGCAATCCCCCCAAAAGGAAGCGAAAGAGAAGAAAAAGAGAGGGACTGAAAAAGAAGCGAACCATCCGTCCGGCGACACTAGCCAAGGCCCCCAAGGCGATGTAGGTACCGGAACGGGCAAGGGAGAAATAGAGTACTTCAGCAAGGCTCTCAGAGCATTTCCTCCTCGTCAGGCTGAGGAAGGGGAGAAACACAAAGGTGTGAAAAAGGCAAGGCCCAAAGGCATTGGCCAATCCCAGGAAGAACCAACCGGTACTTTTCACGAAGAACTCCATTCCTCAGGCTCCTTTTGGGGATTGGGTAGAACGAAGCGCCCAAAGGGACGCTGCACTCCCCCCTTTGAGGAGGACAAGAAAAAGTATCGTCCCTCTCAAGCCCCAAAGAGGAAAGAGGACTAAGGAAATGGCCAATCCCCCTAACCATCCACCCAGAAGCTCAAGGGTATAGAGGTTTCCTCCCACCTTTCCAGGATGAGGTTCTTCCTCAAGGAGGATGGCCGAGGCCAAGGGGAATTGGGCTCCGGAAGTCATCCCTCCAAAAAAGGCCAAGGCGGCCAAAAGAGCCACAAGGGGAAGATCTCTCAAGAGGTGCTGGGCAAGCAGTCCGAGAAACCCAGCAAGGTAGAGTACCCCCAAAAGCAAAAGGATAAACTCCTCCAAAAGGAGGAACACGGGGAAGGCCCTCTTTTTTTCAAGAGTGCGCACTCCCCAGTTCCCTCCCCACAGTGTCCCTCCCATGAAGGCAGCCACAATGGAGCCTGTGGCCTGGTACACAAAGCCGAAGAAGCACTGGAGGAGAAAGAGCACCAAAAGGTCGAACGCCATCCCGGTGACGCCACTTGTCCAAATGGCAAAGGAGACGGCCCTGGAACGCTTTCGCGCTCGGATAATGCCTACAAAGATAGCACCCAAGGCCAAAAGGAAAGGGAGGAAAAAGCAAGGATGGTCGAGGAAATGGAGGGCCGTTGCCACCGGAGGTGAAAACATCCTCCCCCAATAGAGGAGAGCGTAGAAAAACCCCCGAGGGTTAAGGTCGCTGTTTGGTGATACTACTTTCTCTTTGAGGATACCCTCAAGCCACCTCTGGCGGTAAGGTTGGAGCCGGTAATTGAGGTACGAGGGGGACCAAATTCCCCCTGAAAGCCCTCGCTCTTTTAGGCACTCATACCAAAGGGAAGGGGAAAGGACGAGGTCTCCTCCACTCGCAAGGAAGAGGTGGAAGTCACCCGGAATAACAGCAACGCTGGAAAAACATTCCCTAAGAGTGTAGTAAAGATTGCGGTTGAGATCGGCAAGCTCCTCTCCCACGTACACCGAAGAACCAGGAAATGGAATGGCCACAATCCCTTGGGGTGAGAGTCGAAGTCGAAGAAGGGCAAAGAATTCCTTGGTGAAGAGGCGGTTCACCTGAAGCGTCTCCGGGGTGAGAAAACCCAGGGCTATGAAGTCGAATTCCTCTTGGGTTTGAGCAAGGTATCGCCGCCCGTCCAAACACACCACTTGGACCCGGGGATCTTGAAGTTCTCTTTCAGCGAGAGGGGTGGAAAACCGCCGAAGTACCTCAGGAAGGTAGGGATCAAGCTCCACACAAGTCACACGCTCTACAGGATGCTTCAGAACCTCCCAAAGCATTCCTCCCAGCCCCCCTCCCAAAAGGAGAACTCTTCGAGGAGACGAAGAAGCACTCAGGCTCAGGTGGACGAACTCTTGCAGGGTAGCGGTGTCGGGAAAAGGAATGGTGATGAAGGGTTGACCATCGTAGAGGATGGTGTACTCTCCTTGGCGGTGAAGGACAAGGAGGTTGCCGTAGGGGGTGTTTTGGTAGTGCACAAGATCGTATCCCAGCCACTGTCTCTTGAGAGATGATTCTTGCAGAAGGCGTGAGAGGGGGGCAAAGAGGAAAAGAAGGATTACCAGTCCCACAAGGGCCACCTTCGCACCCTGGCGTATTCCCCACAAAGCAGAGGGTTCAAGGAAGGCTATAAGGTTACCCACTCCCAGGTGAAGGAAACTCACAACCAAGACAATGTCAGAGGGAAGAAAGTGCAGAGAAAGGACGAAAGTAAAGAGTACTCCTCCCAAAAGAGTTCCCAGGGTCTCAAAAACGTACACCTTTCCTATCAGGGTGGAGTCACCCGAGTGTTCCCCCAAAAGTCGACAAGCCAGAGAGAAGAGCGCTCCATGGATGAAGCTCACCGGAAAAAGGAGGCAGAGGGAAGAGAGAAAAAGGGGGGTAATACCCCGTACTTCTCCTGGAAGGAGGTCAAAGAGCTGATGAGTCAAGACACGGCTTCCAAAAAAGACAAGGGGGGAAACCCCGGCAAAGATGAAGAGGAAAAGAACGTAGAGAGTGGTTACCGAAAAAGAAAAGGTCTTTCTACCCGCTACTAAGGCACCAAAGGCCTCAAGGATGAGCCAGTTTGAGAGGACAACCCCCAGGGTGAGCTCGTTGCCGTAAAAACTTACAAGAAATTCCCGCACAAGGACGAGTTGGGCAAGCATCCCCCCTCCTCCCACCAAGGCGGTGACCTCAAGAAGGAGGGATTTTAGGTTGCACCTTACTTCCAAATCCCGGGGATGGGAAAACCGCAAAATCGACACTTTCCCTCCTCGAGGTGGACTTCGTGAACGGTGAAATGGTGACGTCCGATGATTTCCTCATGACACTGGGGACAGTAAGTGGAGTTGTGAGGATGCCCGGGAACGTTACCCACGTAGACGTACCGGAGGCCTACTTCCTGGGCAATGCGGTGGGCTTTCTCCAAGGTTTCGATGGGAGTAGGGGGAAGGTTTGTCAGGCGATACGCCGGAAAAAAGCGGATAAAATGGACCGGTGTGTCCTCCCCAAGGCTGTCCCGAATCCACTGGCACATGGCTTTAATGGTGGAGAGGTCGTCATTTAAGGTGGGCACGACGAGATTCACAATCTCGAGCCAAACTCCCTTTTCCCGGATAAGGCAAAGATTCCTCAAAACCGGCTCAAGCCTTGCCTCAGAGAGTTTCTGATAGTACTCCTCGGTAAAGCCTTTGAGATCCACCGTTACTGCATCAATGTAGGGAAGAAGGGCTTCCAAGGGTTCGGGGTTCATGGCACCGTTTGTGTGGAAGATGACCCGCAAACCTTCCCTTCTGGCCAGGCGGGCGATGTCGTACATGTACTCGTATTGGGAGGTTGGCTCGTTGTAGGTGAAGGAAATGGTGGGAATCTCCCACAACTTTGCGAACTCCACCACTTCTTCGGGAGTGAGAAGCCGGTAGTAACCGATTTCCTCAATACTCCGCTGAGAAAGATGCCAATTGTGACAGAATTTACAGCGGAAATTACATCCCGCTGTCCCCAGACAGAGGATCTGACTCCCAGGCAAGAAGTGGAACTGGGGTTCTTTCTCGACCGGATCGATCATAAAGGCCGAAGGTCGACTATAAACGACGTTGTAGAGAGTTCCACCCCGGTTTTCCCGGTTACGACAGAATCCCCTTCCTCCATCGGGAATGACACAGGTACGAAAGCAAAGACGACATCGAACAAGGTTCCCCTCCAATTTCTCGTAGAACATGGCTTCCCTTTCTGGAACCATCCGATCTTTTGGTGGAGTAGCCGTTGTTACCAAGATTTCCTCACGCCATCCCAATCCAAAAAGATGAAAGGTGACCACCACAATGGCAGTGATAACAATTCCCCAGATCGCCAATCGCCTATTCCAACGTTCCATCGTGACCCCAGGCCCCTTTGTATTGCCAAAGATGGGGAGTGAAGGTTTCGCCGAAGTATCTTGAGGTTGAATGGTTCTTCAAATCCTTAAGGACCCCTTTTATTGTATCATACCCTTCATTCCATATACGTTCAACACATGCGAGACACCTGCGGTAGCCCTCTCTTCCCTACCCTCAGGCTTCTCCATCCACCGACAGAAGGTAAGTCGGGCAATGCCATATCCTCTCAGGCAGTGGCCAAAGCATACTTCTCGCAAACTCAATGACCGGAAGAGGGAGTTTGGCTTTCTTAGAGCATCAAGAGCAGTGCGAACCGGTTTCTTCGGAAGAGAAAGGAAGGGTACCACAAAGATTGAGAGATGCTCTCAAGAATGAGAATATACTCTCTGCTCCTCTGTCTCTCTCACATTCTTGTCTATTCAAGTTTGCGTTCCCCTCTGAACTTACACATCTTTCTCCTGAGTACCCTGGACTGGAAGGGGGGAAGCAAAGGAAAATTCTACTTTTCCATCTTCTCGCAGGACGAGTGTTGCCGAAAATCTTTTTCCCTTTCGAGAACGGAAACCAGAGATTTTCCCAGTTTTCCCAGTTTCAAGGAGCTTTTGTACCTGCCGACGGGAAAGGGTTTTGCCCGAAATTTTCTTCCACACTGAAAAGGTACACCCCTCCCTCCAGCGAGAACAGCCAAAAGCAACCTTGTTCTCATACACCGGTGCTCCACAGAGCGGGCACTTACCCACAGGATGTGCGAGGGCTGTCATTCTCCCCTTGGCATCCTTCACCTCTTGAGTACTTTGAACCTTCACTTTCTCCACAATGTCCCGGGTGAGCTTTTTGATGCCCTCCATAAACATTTCCCGGGCGAATTCCCCCCTCTGGATACAGTTGAGTTTTTTCTCCCACTCTCCGGTGAGTTGCGGCGAGGCAAGCTCCGGTATGGGGATACTCTCTACCAGGTTCACCAACTCCATTCCCTTAGGAGTAGGAATGAGGGTTTTCCCCTCCCGTTCCACATAGCCCACCTCTATAAGGCGCTCGATGATCGCGGCCCGTGTGGCCGGGGTTCCAATGCCACTTTCTTTAAGAATCTCCTGTAGTTCTTCATCCTCCACAAATCGTCCCGCCCCCTCCATGGCAGCAAGAAGGGTGGCTTCTGTGTACCGGGGAGGAGCCTTTGTCTCCTTTTCCTCACTCCAAGCCTCTTCTACCCCAACCTCTTCACCCTTGGGAACCACAGGAAGAAATTCTTCCTCTTCTCGAGGATAGAGTATCCGCCACCCTGCCTCAACGAGAACCTTAGCCTTACTGAGGAACATTTCTCCTTCCACTTCTGTCCTAATATTCCGGTGCATCCATACCGCCGGAGGATAGAAAACACTTAAGAAACGCCGCACGATGAGATCAAGCACCTTTCTTTCCGCCTCAGCCAGCGTCTCCCAGCGAATGTCCTCCCCGGTAGGAATAATGGCATGGTGATCAGTGACCTTGTTGCGGTCGAAAACCCGCCGGTCCTTCAACGAATCTTTGGGGTCCAAGCCCCCGGCGTACTCTGAAAAACCACACCGGGAGAGCATAAGAATGCTCTTTTTCGCCTGCCCCAAGAGATCTTCAGAGAGATAGCGGGAATCTGTCCTGGGGTAGGTTATGAGCTTATGATGCTCATAAAGGCGCTGAGCTATATCAAGGGTCTTTTGAGCTGAATATCCAAAGAGTTTATTGGCATCCCGTTGAAGTTCAGTAAGGTCATACAGGAGAGGATGGAGCTCCTGGGTTCTTTGTTCTATGAATTCAACTACTCTTCCTCTCTTCCCCCGAACTTTCTCAAGAATCTTTTCTGCCTTTCCCTTCTCAAAGAGGCGATCTTCCTCTCCCCACCATTTTCCTACATAATGGGATTCTCCGTACCGAAAACGGGCAAAGACCTCCCAGTAAGGGGCGGGACGGAAATTCTGAATTTCCCTCTCTCGATGAACGAGAATGGCCAGGGTAGGAGTCTGTACCCTTCCCACCGAAAGAAGGATGCGGTAACGACTCGTAAAGGCTCGGCTTCCGTTGATTCCTACAAGCCAATCACCTTCGGAACGGCACCTAGCCGCTTGAGCAAGAAGCTCATACTCTGAAGCCGGCCGAAGTTGGAAGAAAGCCTCTTTTATAGCCTCCTTAGTCATTGATGAAAGCCAAAGGCGCAAGACGGGCTTCCCAAGGTCCAAAAATTCGTAAATATAGCGGAAAATGAGCTCACCTTCTCTTCCCGCGTCACAGGCATTGATGAGAGCTTCAACATCCCTTCGCTCTGCCAATCTCTTTATAACCCTCAGACGCTTTTCTGCCTTTTCAAGGGGCTTAAGTTTGAAATTCTCAGGTATGATGGGCAAAAGCTCGAGATCCCATTTTCGAAAACGTTCATCGTAATCCTCGGGCTCGGCCAATCCCACAAGATGCCCTACTGCCCAGGTCACTAAGTATTCTTCGTTTTCCAAATACTCTTTCTCATTGGTGAAAGATCCCAAGGCCTTGGCAATGTCCAAAGCTACACTCGGTTTTTCGGTAATGATGAGCTTCTTTCCCATGAATTACTCTCCCTTCAATCCTTTGCCGTAGGTCGTCTGTAGGGTCGGTAAGGAAGGGGGACATACTCTACGGTCGGCCGCTGCTGAGGAGGCTGCGGATAAAGTTCCATAAGCTCATAAATCTCTTCAGGCAACCCTTCCCGAATCGGAAGACCTAACTCTCGGGCTATCTCCGGGGTGATTGGAAAATCGTGGGTCCACTGTCCTTCAGAAAGAATTCTTGCTACCTTTTGTGCCCTTTCCTCCGGCATTTTGTCCTTTACCAGATCAAACACCACCTGGTATACCTGCCGGATGGCCTTTCGGGCAATGTCTCCCAAAATAAGGGTTTCATCATCCCGATTGGGATTTGGTTCTTCCAGTGCTCTCAAGATTGAAGCCGCTGGGTACTGCCCACGAGCAGTAGCAACCTGGGGATCCACTGGCCCTAAAACAGCGTTAGAGTCCATGACGATTTCATCAGCCGCTAACGCGATGAGAGTTCCTCCCGACATGGCATAGTGAGGGATGAAAACGGTGACCTTCCCGGGATGCTTCTTGATTGCCCAGGCGATTTGCTCTGCAGCGAGAACCAACCCTCCTGGAGTATGAAGAACAAGGTCGATGGGCATATCCTGGGGTGTCATACGAATAGCTCGCAATACTCTCTCCGAATCCTCGATACTTATATAGCGGGCAATGGGCAATCCCAAAAAGCTCACCGATTCCTGACGATGGATGAGCACAATAGCCCGAGAGCGACGTTTCCGTTCGAACTCCTTGATCATCATGATACGTCGCTGCTCCAAAATCTTTTGCTGCAAGGCCGGAAAGTACACGCTCAAGAAGAAAATGAGAAAGAGAATCTCCCAAAACACCCTTCACTCCTCCTTTCCTGAAGTCATTTCGCCTCAAACTGGTAAAGGAGGACACGGCGGTATCTGATTTTACCTTCCTCAAAAAGGTCTCCTCCAAAAGCATCATAGGCCACAATCACCGGGAAATCCTTAACCACGAGACGCAAAAGAGCCTGTGCCCCCAAATCTTCATAGGCACAGATTTCTTTGGAGACCACAAAAGTAGAGAGATATGCTCCTGCTCCCCCACAGGCAACAAAATATACCGCCTTGTATTTTTCAAGAAGCTTTTTCACTCCTTCCCCCCGTTCCCCCTTACCTATAGTGGCCCGAAGACCTCGCTCAAGGAAAAAGGCAAGGTATCGATCCATGCGCCGACTCGTCGTAGGTCCAATAGACCCTATCACTTCATAGGGAGGGGAGGGAGTAGGACCGGCATAGTATATGACTGCCCCATGCACCGGAAAGGGAAGCTCTTTGCCCAAAGCCACATCCTCAAGCATTCGCCGATGTGTGGCATCACGGGCTACATAGAGTTCTCCGTTGAGAAAGACCCGATCCCCAACCCTAAGAGCTACGGTATCCTCCATACCGAGAGGCGTCCTCAGAATGAACTCTCGTCCTTTCTCTTCTTTCACCATCGTAAGGTCTTCCTCCGAAAAACGTGACAACTGCACACAAGACCCACCGGGAAACTGGCAATATGACAGGGATACGCTTCAATACGAACCTCAAGGCAAGTCATCCTTCCTCCCACCCCCTGGGGACCGACTCCAAGGCGATTGATGTCCTCACACCATTTCTTCTCCAACTCCCGGTAACAGGGATTAGGATGCAAAGAGCCTAAGGGACGACTGAGCGCCCGAGAGGCCAAAAAAAGTGCATAGGCTGCATTCCCTCCAATGCCTACTCCCACAATAAGGGGTGGACAGGCCCAGGATGCTTTTCTGTCAAGTTCTCTCAGTATGAACCGTTCCACTTCTTCAGGAGTACTTCCCGGCTCAAGCATTCCCAAGGTGGTGATGTTGTCACACCCTCCCCCCTTCACCAAGAGATCGATCTGTAGATGGTCTCCCTCTTCCCAGTCAAAGAAATACACTCCAGGAGTATTGTCCTGGGTATTTTTCCCAAAGAAGGGATCAGAGATAATGGACTTTCGAAAGTACCCTTCTTGATATGCCATTCGAATCCCCTCGTTCAATGCCTTCCGAAGACTTCCTCCTTTAATAATAACCCCGTCCCCGATTCGAATCTCCGCCATGACCATCCCCGTATCCTGACAGAGGGGAAGACTTCGCTCTTCTGCAACTACATAGTTCTCCAAAATCTGGGTGAGCATCTCCTTTCCGGCTTCACTCTCCTCCACAACCAGGGCGTCGAGCATTTTTTGGCGAAGAACTTTGTCACTCTTTATGTTCATCTCAAGGAGAGCTCTCCTTATTTCCTCAATAATCTCGAAGACTTGGACTTCCTTCACCCCTCTTCACTCCTTTGAAATGGGAATGACGCCACTCTCTGTGGCCTCTTCAACCATTCGCCGAGCTCGAAGGATAAGCCTCCGAGATTCTTCCTCTACTTCCTCTAAGGAACAGTCCCTTCGGGCCAATCCCTGTTCCTTTGCCACTGCAGCAACGGCCTTGGCTTCTTCCACGTACACCTCCCACTCCTCCATGCTGGGGATAATGTAATCCTCTCTAAGACCACGCCTCTGGGCAAAACGATAAAGGGCAAAGGCTGCCGAAAGGCACATCTCGTCGGTAATTTTCCGAGCCTGTACACTCAAAACTCCTCGAAAAAGGCCAGGGAAACCAAGAGAATTATTGATCTGATTTGGAAAATCCGATCTTCCCGTAGCCACGATCCTTGCCCCATGCTCTCTCGCTTCCCAAGGCCAGATTTCAGGAACGGGATTGGCACAGGCAAAAACGATAGCATCCTTGTTCATTCTCTCAATCCATCCCGGCTCGATAACTCCCGGACCAGGGCTTGAGAGAGCAATGAGCACATCTCGTCCCTCTATGGCTTCCCTCTTTCCTCCCCTGAGATTCTCCCTGTTTGTCAGGCAACAGAGCTGCCATTTCCAGGGATTTCCTCGGGCTATATCTTCTCTTTCCCGGTTGAGGATACCCTTACTGTCGCAAAGGACAATGTTTTCCCCTGGTACTCCCACCTTCATAAGCAAAGAGGCAATACGCAGATTTGATGCTCCCGCTCCGATAAGGGCAACCCGAATGTTTCCCATCTTCTTCCCCACGACTTCAAGAGCTCCCAGAAGCCCGGCCAATACCACCAAAGCTGTACCCTGCTGGTCGTCATGCCAAACCGGTATCTCCAAGGATTCTTGAAGCTTCTCCAAGATGGCAAAACAGGCCGGCTGAGCAATGTCCTCAAGATTGACACCTCCAAAGCTGGGTTCAAGCATCTTTACCGCTTCCACAAGGTCCTCAGGCCGCTCTACCTGAAGACACAGAGGCACAGCATCTACTCCTCCCAAATAACGAAAGAGAAGAGCCTTGCCCTCCATGACAGGGAGTGCTGCCTCCGGTCCTATATTACCGAGACCCAAGACTCTCGAACCATCTGAAACCACCGCCACCGTATTCCAGCGATTGGTATAGAGAAAGGAAAACTCCCGTTCTTCAGCAATACGACGGCAAACTTCAGCCACCCCAGGGGTATACCATATGGCGAAATCACCGTAGTCCCTCACAGGACATTTGAGAGTCGTCTCAATCTTCCCCCGGTAGAAAGCGTGGAGTTGTAGTGCTTCTTCAAAAGGTTTCCTCAGGGCTTCTTCGCTTCGTTTTTCCAGCAATGCCTCTTCCTCCCTTACCACCACACGGGCTTTCCCCAATTGTATCACAATTGGGGAAATCTCTCTTTGACTTTTCCCTGACAACGCCTAAAATGGAAGACGATGAAAGAATCGATTCTCCTTTTCCTGTACAGCGCCAAAAACCGCTTCAGTATGAACGCCCTCCTCGGAGCCTTGTCCCAAAGCTCCCTCTGGGCAAAAAGCAGGGTCGTCCTGAGCAACACCGAAAAAGAGGCCGAAAAGTTCATCATATCCGAGGATACCCCGATTTTTTTGTGTTTCTCCAGTATGACCACCGATAAGGAAAGGCGAATTCGCCTTCTCCAAAGCCTTCCCAAGCGTTCCAACCTCTTTTTCTGTGGTGGAGGACCCCATATAACAGCCGCTTTTCAAGACTTTACCCTTCCCAATACCTTTCTTGTAAGAGGGGAAGGAGAAGAAGTTTTCCTCTCCCTTGTGTCCTCCTTTTACACAGGGAGTCTTCCAAGTTTACCTCAAGCCTCAATCATAGACGCCCAGAGGGTTGATTTCGATCGCTATCCCTCTTTCCCTTACAAATTGGGATTTTTGGGGCCGATCGAAATCAGCCGGGGATGTCCCTTTGGATGTGCTTTTTGCCAGACACCAGCAATTTTCGGAAGGACCATGCGACACCGAAGTCTTGAATCTATCTTTGAGCACATTAAGGCCATGAAAAAATACAAAGAGTGCGTTGACGTTCGCTTCATCACTCCCAATGCCCTGGCATACGGTTCTGAAGATGGGAAGAGACCGAACACAAAAGCCTTGACGAATCTCCTCACGGGTATTCGGAAAATTCTTGAAAAGAAAGGAAGGATTTTCTTTGGTTCCTTTCCTTCCGAAGTTCGTCCAGAGTTCGTTTCTGAGGAGATACTCTCCCTTCTCCGGCAAACCGTTGACAACAAAAACATCGTCATCGGAGCTCAATCCGGAAGCACAAGCCTTCTCCGGCGCATGAAGAGAAGACACACTCTCGAGGACGTCCTCAAAGCCTCAGAAAACATCGTAAGAGCAGGTTTCACGGTGTACGTCGATTTTATCTTCGGGTGTCCGGGAGAAACAGAAGAAGATCTCAGGGAAACTGAAGACTTCATGCTTCGCATAACACGTCTTGGAGCCATAATCCATGCCCACACCTTTTTACCCCTTCCTGGAACACCTTGGGGTAAAAGGCAAAGCACACCACTACCACCCTGGTTCAAAAAGTTCCTTGGAACACTCGCTCAAGAAGGAAAACTCTTCGGACAGTGGCAGACTCAGGAAAAATTATCGAGAGACACGACCCTCAGTGAGGGGGAGCAAATCTGAAGTATAGGATGTCTCCATCCTGAACCTCGTAATCTCTGCCTTCGTAACGGATTTTCCCCTCCTGACGAGCTCGTTCCAGAGATCCATATTTCAGAAGCTCCTCAAAGTTTATGACCTCCGCTTTAATGAACCCTTTCTCCATGTCGGTGTGTACCTTGCCAGCTGCCTGCGGGGCTTTCGTTCCCCGCACAAGCTCTCGGGCTCGAAGTTCCTTATCTCCATAGGTGTAGAAAGTAATAAGACCCAAAGCCCTATAAGCCTCTTGTACAAGACGAGGAAAACCAGAACCAGGAATGCCAAACTCTTGAAAAAATGCTTCCCTTTCTTCCTTGTCGAGCTCTTGAAGTTCTGATTCGAGTCGCACCCAAATCGGGATAAGGAAAAGCCCCTTCTCTTCGAAGTTTTTCCTCGCCTCTTCAAAGAGCAAAAGAGAAGACCGCTCTTCGGAGAGATTAGCTACGTATATGATGGGCTTCGCGGTGATGAACTGGTACGGCCGTATCAGTTCTTCCTCCTCAGGGGAAAGGGAAAGCACCCGGAGTGGTTCACCCCGGGAAAGATTCTCATGACACCTCTGCAAAACGTCCCTTTCTCTTTGCAACTTCTCATCCTTAGTCTTGCGAAGAAGATCGGAGAGTTTTTCAAGGCGCCTCTCAATAATTTCAAGGTCTGAAAGGGCGAGCTCCATATCCACAATGTCCCGATCTCGCAGAGGGTCAAGGCTTCCCAAAACATGGGGGATGGTGGCATCCTCGAAAAACCTTAAAACCTCCACCACTGCATCTACACCTCGAATGTAACTCAAAAATTGGTTTCCCAGACCCTCTCCCCGGCTTGCTCCTTCCACGAGGCCTGCTACATCGACAAACTCCACGGTAGCGGGAACCACTTGAGGTGGGTTGAGAATACGAGCAAGAATTTCAAGACGCTCGTCGGGGACTCCGGCAACACCTCTATTGGGGGAAATGGTGGAAAAGGGATGCCCGGCAACCTCAGCCCGTCCCCCGGTGAGGAGATTGAAAAGAAGCGTCTTTCCTACATTAGGCAGGCCCACAACACCAACTTGAAGCCCCATATCACACCTCTATGAAACAATCTTTAGGCTTCAGGTTTTGGCCTTGCCTTTGAATTCCACGGATTTTCCCCTCAAGTTTCCTTCGGGGAATCATCACAAAGCGGCCACATCCCAGACATTTTATACCAATGTCCGCTCCCAAACGGATGACTTTCCATTGAAAACTCCCACAGGGATGCGCCTTTCTCAGAGTCAGGACATCGTCGACCTCGAGATACAGGACACCCAAAGGTACCACCGTCACTCTGCAAATACTTCCTCACAGTATATCCTCTCAAGGGGCCTGCGAGAGGTTGCTTGAGGTATTTTCACCGGGTACCCCAAGGGGATAACAGCCACCACCCGTACTTCCGGTGGAACTTGGCAAACCTCCCTTATTTTCTCCTCGTCAAAAGCACCGATGAAGCAGGTTCCAAGACCCTTCGCCCAAGCCGCGAGCATAAGATGTGTTATGGCAATGGTCACATCTACCGGCCAACTCTCCATGTACCCCCCGATACATCCCCCTCTTCCCGTAGCACAGGCAACGATGACGACCGGAGCTTCTCCCACAAACTCCTGCCCAAAACAGGCCTGGGCGATGAGGCGACGCTTTTTTTCATTCCGCACTATGATAAATTTCCAAGGCTGAAGATTATTCGCCGAAGGAGCGAGACGGGCAGCATCGAGAATAGCCTTAACATCCTCATCAGTTACATCTTCGGCCCTGAATTTACGAATGCTTCTGCGAGTGGCAACAACTTCCAGAAAATCCATAGAGACATTCCCCCTTTGTCCCATCACTTCTCTTCCAAGGCGTTGTCGATGACGCGCGGGATGCGAATTTCTACGTAAGGCGTGAGTCTCTCGGGATTAGGAAGTATGTCTCGGTTAGCTTCCCAGATAATTTTCCATTTTCTCCCGTCCCGGTAATACCGACGGGCAATGCTCCAGAGATTGTCCCAGGGAAGAATGATGTAAGAGGTAAACTTCTTTGCTTCTTCAAGCTGCATGGTGAGCTCTTCATTCCTTTTCTGCAAAGCTTCAATCTGTGACTCTTTTTCTCGAAGCTTACTTTGTAGACCCCTCGCTTCGCTCTGAGCTTGCTCCTTCTCCCTCTCAAGTTCTTGAATTTTTTCGGCGGAGCCCTTTTGAGCTCGTAAAAGTTCAAGTTCCTGATCGATTCGAACAATTTCTTCTTTCTTCCTGGTCAATTCCTCCTCTAAAGACGTCTTTTCCTTGGCAAACTGCTCGATCTCGCTCCGCAGCATCTCCTTCTCCTTAAGGAGAGACTCTACATCCTTCTCTGCTACTTCTTTCTCCTTCGTTTCCCCTACAAGCTTGGAGAGTTCTTCCATTCGCTTTGCCAGGTCCTCTTTGCTCTTTTTGAGTTCTTCAAGAAAGCTCTTTACTGTATCCCACTCCGGACCAGAGGGAGTGTACGTTTGAGAAAATTTTTCAATTTCTCCCTGCAAAGCATTCATCTTCTCCTCTACCAAGGCTACTTTTGCTTCAAGGTCCTTCTTGAGAATCTCCTTGGCGAAACTCTCCAGCTCAAGAAGGCGGCCGTCCAGAAGACGAAGTCCCTCCTTCACTCCCTTGAGGTCTTCCTGAAGGGAGGGAAGAGAAGCTCCCCGAGTTTCTTCCATTTCTCCGAAGCGCTCCACCAACTCCGCCACACTTTTCGAAAGAAGGTCGACCTTCTGGGTAAATTCCCCTATCACTTTCCCTGCTTCTTCGTCCCTGGCCTTGAGGGTGTCTCTCAGAACCTTAATCTCCTCTTCATGCTTCTTGAGCGTTTCCTCAAGGTTCTTCTGGGTTGTCAGAAATTCTCGGAGCTTTTTATCAAGATCCTCCAGGCGAATGGTTGCCTCGTCCCCTTTCTGGGAAAGAAGAGAGATGCTTTCCTGCAAGGCGGCAATATCCTTCCCTTTCCCCTCCAGCTCCTTCAGAATGTTCTCCCTTTCTGTACTGAGCTCTTGAATACGGGCACGGATACCGTTTTGTTCCTCAAGGAGGGAGGAAACGTCAGAAAGCACTTTCTGAAGCTCCTCTGAAGTGGGCAAGGAAGCAAGGAATGCCTCGATTTCCAATCGCAGAGACTGAATCGCTTCTCCCTTCCAGGTATGCATGTCTTTCTCAAGAACAGAGAGTTTCTCTTGCCAGCTTCTGAGATTGTCGGAAATCTCTTGCATTGTTCCCTGAGCCCTCTGAAATTCGGCCTGGAAAGAAGAGAAAGACAAAGAGACACTCTTGAGTTCCTCCTCAAAAGCAGCCACTCTATCTTTGAAAGAAGATAAGCTTCCCTTAAAATCCTCAAGGATCTCTCCCTGCTTGGTCTGTGCCCCCTCAACCTGTAAGGCAAGGTTTTCGACTTTTTCGAGAACCTCCTGCAGGCGTTCCATCTCGCTTTCTACCTTGGTCACACTCTCTTGGAGTCTCTCTTCGAGTTTCTTAAGGCGTTCCTCAAGAACTTGAAGCTCCTCCCTGCGGAGACGCTCACTCTCTGCCTTCGAGACTTCAAAGGTCCCTCGCAGATTTTCAAGGTCCTTGCGAAGATCTTCCGTCTCAGCAAGTCTCTTCCTAAGCTCCCCAAGTTTCTCTTCGAAGTAGCGCAAGAGAGCTGAAAATCGTTCATCAACGCTCAAAGCACCCACCCTATTTTGGAGCTCCCGAATCGTTCCCTCCAAAGTGTCCAACCGGCTAAAGGCTTCAGAAAGGGCAAGGACTCGGGTTTCCTGAGACTTGAGTCTTTCTTCAAGTTGCTTCCCTATGTCTCCAAGCGTTGTTTCTTGTTTTTTCTGGACACTCTGAAGTTCCACAACAAAGTTTTCGAGCTTCCCGAAAAGGCTCTTGAGCTTTTCAAGACCGCCCCGCGTTTCCTCTTCGACTGCCCTCAATTTCTCCTCAAGAGACTTCAACCTCTCTTCGAGATTCTGAAGAGCTTGCGTGAAGGTCTCCAAGGGAACAACAGAGGCTTGCCAGGAGGCGATATTTTCTTTGAATTCCTCGAAGGTCTTTGAAACACTCAAGACTTCTTCCCTAAGAGTCTTCAATGACTCTTCTTGCAGACGCTCCATCTCTGTTCGAGATTTTCCAAAGTCTTCCTTTAAAGTCTCAAGGTCTCGGCGCAGGCTCTCCGAGTCTCCAAGCCGAGCGGAAAGCTCATCAACGAGTTTTCTCATCTCCTCCATCTTCCCTTCAAAGTACCGCAAAAGGGCAGAAAATCGCTCGTCTATGCTCAAAGCATTGATTCTCTCCCCGAGCTCAAGCAATGCCTCTTCGGTGGCCTCGGCCTTCTTGAGGGCTTCCTCTATGCCAGCGACTTTGGCATCGAAGGACTGGAGACGTTCCTGGAGACTGGAGAAGGCCTGGCGAAGTTCCTCCACCTGAGACCCTGAGGAAGACAAAAGGTCCCGCACTTGAGACAATTCTTCTCCAAAACTCTTTTTGAGGGCCTCGATATCCTTGCTCTTTGCTTCAAGGGAAGAAGAGAGTCCCTGCACTTCCTCTTTAACGATCCCAAGATCGGCAATCTGCTGCTCAAGAGCCCCCACCTTTTCCGTAATCTTGGTTAGGTTCTCGGGGAGTGCTTGGATTTCCTGTACATTTTTCTCAATTTCGGCGACTCTTCCTCCAATCTCCTGTACTCCTCGTCCAACGCCTCCAGACCACACAGCAAGCACAACCGCAACAACGAGCGCAATAAGGGCAAAGCCAAGAGAAAGCCAATTCTTCAAGATTACACCCCCTCTACACATGAGGCTTCCTTTGAATTATAGCACACTCAAAGGAAAGAAAGCCCAAAAACTTGAAGAAAGAAGAAGCCCAAGCAGGAGAAAAAGGAAAAAAAGACCCGCAAGAAGAATAAAGACCACCCAAAACCACTTCTGACTCCTCGGCCGCCTCAGGAAGGGTCCAGGAGGAAAGGAGAAACCTTTCACTTTAATCTTCGCCCACGATACGAGCGTACACTACACGGGCAAAATCTCTCTTTGTCGTTCTATCCACAAACTTCAGAGCTCGCAAAAGCTCATATTCTTCATTTTCCAAATTCCCCAGTCGAAACTGTCGGTCAAGTTCTGGTACTTCAAAGTGGGAAAGATTCATTGTGGCAATGAGAAAATCCCGACCCTCCCTCGTCTTCACCCGGGCTTCAAGTTTTTCCACTACTGAGACATCCCCTGAACGATAGCGGTCTACGACTTCGTCAGGAGAATACCCCGGAATGCTCTTGAAAACGGTATGAATCACCACATCCCCGAGTTCCTTGCCTGCTCTGACTTCATCTCTGACTTCAAAAAGGAGAGGAGAAAAATGAATACTATCTTCCCCGACCAGTGGCTTCATCGTGCCAAAATCGATTCCCAGACTTTCCAACTTCCGCAGTGCTCGCTCCAAGATCACCTGTTTTGGTTCTTCTCGAGGCTCTTCCCTTACCACCTCAGCTACGGGTATAGTCTCGACCTCCTCGTGCGTTTCTTCTGGAGCAGGCATCACTGCCTCTTCTTCCTCTTCCTTCTTCTCCTTGCGAACAAAGAATCTCTTCTTCTCTGCTACTGGCGTAGTGCCCTGGGGCTTTCCCGCTCGCGAGAAAACAACCCGCCGTATCGGTCTTTCTTGCGGTTCTTCCTCTTCATACTCTTCCTCCCGCCACATCCTCCGTTCTCTGGCGTTCTCTCTGATAATCAGGATTATGCTTATAAGGATTGCCACGATAAGAACCGCAAGGACAAGACCGATAATGTCTTGGATTCGCAATCCAAACTGCATGCCCCCACCCCTCATTCCTTTCGATCAAAATAGATGTTCTTTCCCCAAGCCGAAAGGGGAACTCCCATGACAATGTCATCCGTCACCATTTTGAGCTTTCGCGCCACTACACCAATGCGATACATAATGCGGTTGTCTACATTAAGAAGCGAGGCCATTTTAACTGCCGAACCTAAGGCGATTCCCAGATCGATAAGACGGATAGCACACTGGGGAGCTTTGAAGTCTTGCCGTTCTTTTGGGAGAAGGTCGGTACACCTGTCATACCCACATCCTCCACAATTCAAGCCTGTAGGTTGTGCGTCTTTCAAGCCCAAAAGTACCACAGCAACTGAATCAAGGACGTTTTTTCCATCCCGGATAAATCCCCGTATCCCCGTTTCCTCTCCATACCGGATCATCGCCTCTCCTAATTTCCTGACTTCCTCTCCCTGAAGGATAGTAATGTTCAGGAAATCTTTCCCCACGGCCTTTGGAGCAGTTCTTGCCGCCACCGCCATAAGCCGTGCTACTTCAAGGATCGCTTCTTCCATCTTCTCCGTCCCCCTTCACTGGAGAATGAAATTGCGCAAACCTAGGGACCTTCCGTACGCAAGCACCCCTTGGTACACTCTCTCACTTACGAAACCAAAAATCTCGGGAAAGTTTTGTGCCTTGTACATGGGTCGATACTGCCGCAAAAGAGTTATACAAACATCTTTTGAAATCTCTTCGGCAAGAAATCGCAGGTTCTCCTTAGCCTCCTCCTCTAAGGAAGGGATAATGAGAATACGAACGATGAGCCCCCGTCGGGCAACTCCTTCTTCATCAAGCACCACGCTGCCAACTTGAGAAAACATCTCCCGGACCGCCTCCCGACAAACTGACGGATACAAAGGAGCGTTCGAATAGCGCTGCGCACTCTCCTCCCGAGAGTATCGCATATCCGGAAGATAAATGTCCACCACTCCCTTAAGAAGATGAAGAACCTTAAGGTCCTCGTAACCGCTGGTGTTGTAAACTATAGGAATGTCCAGGCCTCTCTCCCGAGAAAGTACAATTGCCTCAAAGATTTGGGGGAGAAAGTGGGTGGGGGTGACGAGATTCACGTTGTGGCATCCCCAGCGTTCGAGCTGCAGCATCATCCCCGAAAGGTCTTCGACGGTTACCTCTATGCCCTCGCGAAGCTGACTAATGGTGTAGTTCTGACAGTACACACAGTGCATGTTACACCCAGAAAAGAAAATGGTTCCCGAACCTCGCCGTCCACTCAAGATTTCTTCCTCCCCAAAGTGAGGATGGAAACTGGCCACCCGGACAAGCATTCCTCCCCCACAAAAACCGCGCTCTCCCTCAAGTCGGTTCACCCCACATCTTCGAGGACAGAGAGAGCAAGGAGCAAGACGATTATAGAGTTCCTGAACAACCTCTTCTCTCAGCACGACACCTTATCCTCGGGAAGGTAGGGAACCTTGACGAAAATACCCCGCAGAGGCATATCGAAGGCTAAAAGGTCGTGGCGCTCTCCAGGCTCTACTCGAAAGGCTGTCCCCGCCTCTACAGGAATGTCTCTATTCTCAAGGCGCAGATATCCCTTCCCCTCAAGGATGATAAACGTTTCCTCGACTTCCTTGTGGTAGTGGGCTCCCATGTTCGTCCCAGGCTTCAAATAGACCACTCCACAATCAAGGCGGGGACCCCGGAAAAGATACTTGATTCCCCAATCACCTTGGCGAAAAGCTTGTTCCCTCTCGTTAACCATTTCCATTCTTCTCCCTCCCTCTCACCACACCTCTTCGAGAATCCTTCTGAGGTTCTCGGGGCTCATTGGACGAGGATTTTCCAAAATGCTCCGACCGATACGTTCCTCTTTCACCACCCTCTCCAGGTCTTCGAAGGGCACACCAAAATCTCGAAGTCTCGTTCTAAGTCCAAGGCTCCTGGCAAAATTTTCAAATTCCTGAGCCAGTACTTCAGGAATCTCCACGCCTTGAGTTTCAAGACCAAGGCAGCGGAAAATATCCTGATATCGCTCTCTCAAAACCTCTCCATTGAAGCGAATGACCGGTGGCAGAAGCAAGCTGCAGGCTTCACCATGGGGAATATTAAAATCCGGTCCCACCATATGGGCAAGGCCGTGACAGGGCCCAGAGGAAGCATTGGCAAAGGCCATGGCACTCAGCATACTACCCTTGGCAACGTTTTTCCGATAGAGATAGTTCTGTCCTTCTCGTACCGCCAGAGGAAGAAATTCCCAGAGAAGACGGATGGCTTCGAGTGCCAAAACATCAGTTATAGGATTGGCGAAGGGGCTCGTGTAGGCTTCTATTGCTTGGACTATGGCATCCACACCACTTGAAGCAGTATGGTAGGGGCTGAGGGAATAGGTGTAGGTAGGGTCGATTATGGCCACCCGAGCTACAAGAAAGGGGCTTCGAAGACTCTTTTTGAGTTTCTTTCTGGAATCAATCAAAACGGCATTGTTGGTCATCTCCGAACCTGTTCCAGCCGTGGTAGGAAGGGCAATCCAGGGAAGTGCTGGCCGTTCAAGGGGTTTTCCCTCAAAGTAAGGAACAACGCTCTCCCCGTTGGGGACCACTCCAGCAATGGCTTTTCCACAGTCGAGCACGCTTCCTCCCCCCAAAGCCACCACACTATCACAAGCACTCTCTCGAGCCGCTTGGATTCCTTCATCCACCATCTCAAGGGTGGGCTCAGGGGAAACTCCGCTAAACACAACGCCTTCACAACCGGAAGAAGCCAAAGAGGCCAAAACCTCGCCAAGGACTCCCGATTCTTGGGCAAAACGCTTCCCTACCACTACCAGAGCCCGTTGACCAAAGCGCCTCAGGTATTCTCCTATCTTTTTCCCCTCTCCAGGCCCAAAATAAATTTCTTGAGGCAACCTAAAGACAAAGGACTCTCGCATCGTGCTTTCCCCACGGTTTCCTCACAGTTTCCGCCACACCCCAATAATTTTCCCCACGATGTTCTCCGGCTTTCCTCCCTCCCAGAGGGCCATCCGTTCCAGAAAGATCCTTCCGTGGTCGAAGACCAAAATAAGATTCTCTTCCTCAAAAACTCCTCCCCGTTCTACAAGGAGATAATCTCCTTCCAGAATATGCCAGCGACTGAAAGCACCATTTTGTACTCGCAGGACAAAGCAAATCCCCTCACCTAAAAGGTGACGGGGAAAGGGGAAAAAGGTCTGGGCAAAATCGAGGTGAATGCCACCTTCTTCCTGCACGATGTTTCTGAGAAGCGGCAAAAACACCAATTCTCCTTGGGAAAGAACTTCTTCTCCCTGGGAAAGAAGCTCGATAGCTCGAGGTTTTGAAGGTCGCCGACGAACCAGACCCTTTTCCTCGAGTTTCTTGAGGTGATAGTGAACACTACAAGAGGACTGAAGTCCCACGGCTTTCCCAATCTCTCGCACCGTAGGAGGATATCCCCGCTCCTGGCAGTACTTGGCGATGAAAGAAAGAATTTCTTCCTCCCGAGAAGAGACAGACTCTTTTCTTTTCATCGTTTTCAAGGAATGACCGGGCAGGTCAAGGTTCGTTTCACGCCACTCATCGATTGGATTTCTTTGAGCACCACTTCCCCAATCTCTCTGTTGCTCTCCACTTCTACCAGAGCAATGAGATCGAAGGGTCCCATGATACGATCCACCCGTAGAAAGTAAGGGAGCTGGCTGAGCTCCCTCTTGATTCCTTGAGCTTTTCCCGCCTGGACCTGAATGAGGATATACGCCTGAACTGCCAAATCCCACACCTCTATAGGACCTCTCGGGATGTCACCCGGATGATTTCCTCTATGTACTGCCGCAAAGCGGAGGGGATGCCGGGAAGATCCAAATTAAGGAAACCCTGAGTAAGGAGGGAAAGGGCCTCCTCTCTCCTGAGTCCCCGAGCCCTAAGGTAGTTCACCGCTTCCTCCTCAAAAGGACCAACTGCTGCCTCATGGGAGAGTCTTGCCTTGGGAGCACCATGAACTTCAAGTTCTGGAATAGAGATAATCTGAGCTTCTGGAGAAAAGAGAATGCCCTTGCACTCAAGGTGTGCCTGAGTTTCATCATGGTAAGAGATAAGCTGGCCCCGTGCGTAGACGGCGGCCCGGTCCATGGCGCAAACCCGGGAGACAGAACTACCACGACATTCCTTGTTCTTCAAAACAAGAGCCGACCCCAGATCGATATAGGAATTCCCCTTAGCAAAAACGATGTTCTGAAAGGTAGCCTGGGCTCCCTCACCTTCAAGAAGAACTTGAGGAAAGGCTTGAATAGAGGAGAGAGGGTTCAGGAGGACATAGGTACTGCTGAAAAAGGCATTCCTGCCCAATTTTGCCATCGTCCGAGGACGAACGTGGAATTCTTCCCCCCAGTTGTGAATCATGGTAAAGGTAAGGCGGGCGTTATCACCAACATAGAATTCGCTCACCCCGATATGGACCCCTTGAGGATTTCCTCGAACCGAGGCACAACCGGTAATAACATTGGCTTCCGCTCCTTCTTCCAGGATGATGACATTGTGAACGCTCTGTATGCGAGCTTTTTCCGAAAGAAGAAGACAGGCCTGAAGTGGAACTTCAACCTTCTGGTGAGCAAATACTCGAATAAAGTAGCCTTCCGTAGGACAGAGTTCGGCAAAGGCCGTGTATTTGTCGGCGTCAACGGAGACAAGACCCCAGAAGTGCTCGACGAGCTCCGGATACCGGCGAAGGGCTTCCCGGGAACTCATGATTTCAAGTTTTCCCTCAAAAGCCTTTTGTACTCGCTCGTACACCGCCGAGCGGTCCACCTGAAGGTATGTGGCGGCCTTTTCTCCCTCAAGCTCTATCCCGGCATAAAGGGCAGCTTCCCTCAGTTGGTCTGAAATCTCCCGCACATCCTCAACTCTTTCTCTCGGTGAACAAAGATAAAACTGGGAAAGATCGATATCCGGTCCCAAGGGTGCCTTTTTGGTGAGCGCCTTCTCGGCTCTCTCTTTAATATCCCTGAGGTACTCCTCTACCAATTTCATTTCTCACACCTCAAACACTCTTCGTATCCCTTCTCTCTGATGTCAGCAAAGAGATCCCTGGGGTTCCCGCGGCAAACAATCTGGCCGTTCATGAGAACATGTCCCCAATCGGCATTGAGATACTCAAGGATGTACCCTGTATGCGTTATGACAAGACCGGAACGTCTTTTGGTTCTCACTTGTTCCCGCTCGAAGAGTTCTCGAAGGGCCTTACCTACGAGAGCGATGCTGTCGAGATCAACACCAGATTCCGGCTCATCCACCATGGAAAAGAGTGGACGCTGGAGAAGAAGTTGAAAGAGTTCCGCCCGCTTCATTTCTCCTCCAGAAAACCCCTTGCCTACCTCGCGGTCGAGGAGATAGGTGCAATTTATTTTTTCTGCCGTCTCCTTGAGACTATCGGTGATACCCCTCTTCTCAAGGATGATGCGCCCCACCATTTCGAGGGTTACACCGCTCACCGTGGGCATCTTTTGAAAGGCCATGCCAATACCGAGACAGACCCGCTCTTCCATATCAAGGTGGGTGATATCCTCACCCTGAAAAAAAATTTTCCCTCTAACAATCGAGTACCCTGGCATTCCCATTATGGCCATAAGAAGGGTGGTTTTCCCCGACCCATTCGGTCCTAAAAGAACATGAACTTCTCCTTCTTTGATCTCGAGGTCCACCCCGTTGAGGATGAGAGAATCACCCACCGCCACCTGCAATCCTTCTACATAGAGCACGGTCTCCATTTCATCCTCCCCCATCTTCCTCCATTATAGCACACTACACCATGACCACCTGGGGCTTATCAAAACCGTTGAAGTTCGTTGCCGAAGCCCACGAGTAAGCACCTATATCAGGAACTACAACCAGGTCGTCCACTTCAAGAGAAGGAAGAAGAACATCCTCTGCCACGACATCGAGGGAATCACAGGTCGGCCCGGCAAGGATACACTGTATCGTTTTCTCCTCTTCCCGGAAAGCGTAGAAGGAAAAGCGAGCTTTGTCAAAGGGTATAGCAGAGAAGGCTCCATAAATGCCGTCATCGAGATAGTACCACATTTTTCCAGAACGTACTGCCTTCCCGATGACCCGGGTTATGAGAACTCCGGCATTGCCCACAATGCTTCGTCCTGGCTCGGCGATTACCCGAAAGCCTCGCTCAAGGAAAGATTTAAGAAGCGGGGAAAGGGCCTCGCTCACTACCTCAAGACTCGCGGTTCCTCCCTCCTCAGCATAGATGCGGAGAGGAAAACCTCCCCCTATGTCAATAAGGGTAAGGTATAGACCGCTTCTTTGCGCTACCGAGAGTACTTCTTCTACAATACGAAGGGCCGAAACATAGGTTTCGGGATTGTGGCAGGGAGAACCCACATGAAAGCTCAAGCCTACCGGATTAAGCCCCCTTTCCTGAGCCTTTAAAAGCAAATTCAGCGCCTCTTCTGGTTCAGCACCAAACTTATAGGAAAGATCGATGCGGCTTCCATTAGAGGATGTTTTGAGGCGCAAAATGAGTTTTGCATCAGGATAGAACCTTTCTATCTTTTTCAGCTCTTCCTCATTATCATAGGTGAGAAGTGATACCCCTACCCGACGGGCATAGAGCAATCCTTCCCGCCGCTTGATGGTGTTGGCAAAGATCATCCGCTCTGGAGAAACCCCAAAACTTGAAACAAGGGCTATCTCCTGCTGAGAAGCCACATCAAAAGACGACCCACAAAGAGCCAAAAGTCCTACAATAGAGGGATGCGGGTTGGCCTTTACCGCGTAAAAAATCTCCACTCCCGGAAGGAAACGCTGGAGGGCGCGGTAATTCTCTAAAATCCGCTCCCGCAAAAGAACCAGAAGGGGAGTTCCATACTGTTCTACAAGCTCTTCAATGCGCTCTTCACTGAGAGGAAATGCCTGCTCTTCAAGAATCCTCAATCTTCTCCCCATGTATGTGCATTCACCCGATTCACTCAAAAAGTACCTCTACCCTACAGAGGTCCGCATGAAGTATATTCATTTCCTACCCCCTTTGCAATACATTCCAAGAAGAAGTTTTCGGGGAATTTCCTACCGAACAAGAAGCCACCAAACAAGAAGAGGTGAGAGGAAGAAAAAGAAGGGATGCACCTCTCTTCTCCGCAAAAAAAGACCCAAAATCGTATACCCTAAAATTCCGAAGGAAAGACCAGTAGCCAGGGATAAAGTCAAAAGGGTGACGGCCAGAAGAAGAAGAGCTGCCAATCCCTCAACCCTATCCTTAAAGTCCAGACGGCCCAGAGACTCCACCATAAAGAACCCTCCCAAAATGAGTGCGGGAGTGGCCAAAAAGGCGGGGAGAAGAGAAAGATATGGCACCAAAAAGACACCCCCAAAAAGGCATAGTCCACAAGTCACACCGGAAAGCCCCCCTTTCCCCCGTTCCCCCATCCCTATGGCGCTCTCCCAAGCAGGTGCGATTCCAGGAACTCCAAAGAGCGTCCCCACTACCATCCCTAAGTTCCCGAAAAGAAGGCCTCGGCGAAATCTCAAAAGACTCTGATTTTCCCGATCCTCACCGAGGCGCATGATACACCCCCCTACCGTCCCAAAACTTTCCAAGAAAACGAAAAATGCTGCAACGCCCACAACGCCAAGTATTCCGTATCGCAGAACGGAAAAGTCTATCCAAGGAGAAGGCAGCAGGGAAGAAAGACGCAGGGCAATATCCTTTTCGGCTTCAAGGGGCCAAAGCCCCTTAAAAAAGGAGAGCACGCCTACAAGAACAACACCGAAAAGTGCTGCCCCCTTAAGCTTGACCCCATAAGCCAGGGCTCCTACCAAAAATCCCAAAAGGGTCAAGAAAACCCGGGGATGACTCAAGTCTCCAAGACCGAACCACCCCCTTTCCTGAGGTATGAAAATCCCGGCTACTTCAAGCCCCCTGAAAACAAGAAGAAGCCCCAGAGCCCCCGAAAGACCCAGGCGTAAGTTTACAGGAAAGGCCCGGAATATTCTGTTCCATCCGGGGAAAAGGGAAGCCAAAAAAGCGAGAACCCCCCCAAAAAAGAGTACCCCCAAGGCAGTCTCAGGGGCAAATCGGAGCTCCCCACAAAGGAAAATAACAAAGAAGCTCACAAGAGGAACCTGAGGAAAAGCCACCAGGGGAAGATCAGCAAAGAGGGAGAGAAGGACAGTGATGAGTGCTGAAGCAAAAAGAGTAGGAAAAAGAAGGCTTTCTCTGGACATTCCCACTTCCTCAAGGAGCGTAACCTGCGAAAGAAGAAGGGGTAAAACCCCAAAAAACATCGTTACCCCAGCAACGATTTCTCTCCCTAATCCTTCTCTTCTGAACATTTCATTGTACCCCTCTGCCAAATTTTCTTACAATAGGGTTAAAAAGGAGGGCAAGAACAGTGACGCATCGAATCATACCGCTCGTCCTTGGACACGCCTGCATTGTCCTGGGATGCCTCTGCGTGAGCTGGGGGATATACCTTCTTCCCTTTTCTCACCCCACCCTCCTCCACATACTGACTCACCCGCTCTTTTGGGGGTTCTTCTCAATTATGGGAGGAATCTGTGCCAATCTCCACGGCTTCTGTCGCTGCATTCGAAACGAATGGGGAAAGAGAGCCTGAAAGGGAGAGACTTTTTCTCTCCAACCCACCACAGGATCACCTCCCTACTATGACAGCCAAGGACACAGAGGTTTCCGAATCTGGCAGCGATGGCAAGCAACAAAGTGAGAGCAAAGTAACCATCACCGCGCCGCTGGCCACAAACCACTTGAAGGGACCGTTACCGGTGGCAGCAACAATCTCCTGTACCTGCAAGAGCAAGGGCCAAATTCATGGTGTTCATTCTCTGCTCCAAAAGACGCCTTCATTCTACTACGAAACCTTTGAAGAATTCTTCTTCTTTTTTGGGCGAACCTTTCCATAGGTCCCCGCGAAGATTTTCCCCCGCCGCGTTCGATGATCGCCCTTTCCCACGGTAAGAAGACCTCCCCTGTCGTTCTTTCTTTTAGTATAACTGAAAGAAGCCACATGGATAAATACCTACACCCCTTTTCTGGTACAATGAAGAGGATGAAAAACACTTTCTTCTTCACCCTTTCAGAGCTTCTTTCGGCTCTGGGAGAAGTAGTTGAGGGATCCTTTCCCTACCCAGTCTGGGTGGTGGCAGAAATCGGTGACCTACGTTTTGACCAGGCCGGTCACTGTTACCTTGAGCTCGTGGAGAAAAAGGGTGACGAGCTCAGTGCTCGGATGCGGGGAATCATCTGGTCCTCACTCTATCCCACGCTCTCTTCGGCTTTTCTTTCCTTGACCGGACAATCCCTGGCCAAAGGGATGGAGGTTCTCCTTCTCGTGCGAGTGCGATTCCACCCTGTGTACGGCCTCTCCCTCGATGTACGAAACATCGATCCCCAGTACTCTCTGGGGGCAATGATGCGCCACAAAAGAGAGGCTCTCCTTCGCCTTGAACAGGAGGGCCTCATCGACCAAAATCGGAATCTTCCCTTTCCTCTGATTCCTCAACGCTTGGCCGTCCTCTCCTCACCCTATGCAGCAGGATTTGAGGATTTTATCGCTCATCTTAGAGAAAACCCTTACGGTTTCTGCTTTCTCGTGGAACTCTTCCCAGCCTTCGTTCAAGGAGAATCAGTGGAGACCTCCTTCCTTGCAGTCCTTGAGGAGGTACGCAAAAAAGTGGAGAACTTCGATGTCTTGGTTATCCTTCGGGGCGGGGGTGCTCAATCAGACCTCCACTGGTTCGACAGCTACACCCTGGGGAGGGCCATCGCTACTTTCCCGCTCCCTGTTCTTGTGGGTATTGGGCACAGACGTGATGAAACGGTTCTTGACCGGGTGGCACATCGTTCCCTCAAAACTCCCACAGCCGTGGCCGATTTCCTCGTTGAGCGAATGAAAGAGCTTGACGAATACCTCCTCGAAATAACGCGGTCTCTCGCGCAATCGGCAGAAAGCCTCCTGAAAGACCAAAAAGAAAAGTTCTTCGGTCTCTCTGTTTCTCTTGAACGGAGTGTCAAAGACTTCCTCCAGAGAGAAAGAGAGGAGCTTACCCATATCCACTGGCAGCTCAAAACCCAGACAATGAACGTTCTCCATGAAGCAAGCCATCCTCCCAAGGAGACATGGCAGAGACTTCAAGAGACACTCAGATGGTTCTTCTTCAAAGAACACAACCTCCTCAATAACATCTCCCAAAACCTTGTCCTCCTTGATCCCCGGAGGGTTCTTAAGCGGGGATACACCCTGACCTTGCAGGGAGGAAAAATTCTCAAAAGTGCTCGAGAGTGCAACCCTCAAAAAGTCCTAAACACTCTACTCTTTGACGGTAGAGCAGAAAGTGAGGTGAAAGGGGTTGAATTCCGAGAACCTTTCATACCGGAAGGCTCTTGAAGAGCTCGAAACCATTGTACGGGAACTTGAGAATGGAGTGGTTGACATCGACGACCTTACCAAGAAGATAGAACGAGCCTCTTTCCTCTGCCAGTTCCTGCGAAATCGCCTTCGCATGGCGGAAGAAGAAGTCCAGAGAATTTTACACTCCACTGAAGACCTCGCTCCTGGACTATGAGGCTCTCATCTTCGCAGGTGTTGCACTCAAACTGGATGGTACTGTGGTGAATACCAAACTCTCTGTGGAGGACATCAGCAATCCAAAGCCACAGAGTGTCTACTTCCTTGAAAGTGCTACAGTTTGTGACGATGTGCAACTCGGCGTAGTGCTCCCCTTCATTTAGGGACCAGAGGTGCAGGTAATGGACATTCCTAACCCCCTCAATTCTTTCCAGGCGCTGCTTCAGGGCCTCAGATTGAACATGCAGGGGAGTACCCTGCATGAGAATATGCAGGGCTTTATAAAAGAGGGGAAGTGCCTCATAGAGCACGAAAGCTACAATACCCATACTCAGAAGAGGATCCACGATGAGGAGATTCCATTGTCTGGCCACCAGAATACCTATTATGACTACTACTGAAGAGAGAGCATCGGCAAAGAGGTGCAAAAAGCACTGCGAATGTTGAGGTTCTCCCGAGAAGAGGGTAGAAGAAGTAACACTGCAACGAGATTGCCCAAAAGTCCCAGAGTGGCCACCACTATTGCCACCGAAAAGCGAGGTAACGAAGGATGAAAAAGCTGCTCCAAGGCTTCCCCAAGGATGTAAGCCGAGGCTCCAAAAAGCGCTAAAGTATTGAAAAGCGCTGCCAGAGTCTCTGCTCTGCGGTAACCATAGGTTTTTGCGGTGTCTGTTTTCGCAGGGAAATTCGCAGAGCGAAGAAAGCAAGTAAAAGAGAAAAAGTGTCGGTGAGATTATGAAAGGAATCGGTCAGCAACACAAGGCTTCCTGAGAGGATTCCACCCACAATCTCAGCCACACAAATTCCCAAGTTAAGGAAAATACTTAACTTTAAGGAAGTGAACCTCCCCTCAGGTGTTCATTGTATGCCAAAGACATACCCAAGAACTGAGAGGCTTGAGCACACACTCAAGCCTC
>FMSI01084805.1_pt1 | contig 31896 bp, 33 predicted proteins | sample 1504471 | NCBI WGS metagenome assembly FMSI01 (sample SAMEA4475357, study PRJEB15587) | soil metagenome | biome: Soil; feature: Field | place: India | collected 2015-03-11 | depth 0 m
GAATACATTGCCTCCGAAGGGAACAACGATATTATCCTCTGCGAGAGAGGGATAAGAAGTTTCGATACGGAAACGAGAAATATATTGGACTTATCAGCTATCCCAGTGATTAGGAGTATGTCGCATCTACCTATAATAGCAGATCCAAGCCATGGCACGGGAAGAGCAGACTGCATACTGCCGATGGCTCAGGCTGCCATAGCCGCTGGTGCAGATGGGTTGATGGTAGAGGTACATCATTGCCCCGAAGAGGCATTGAGCGACGGGGATCAATCCATTCTTCCCGATGATTTTGATCTTCTTATGAAAAGGGTTAAGATCATTGCTGCCACACTGGAAAAACATATCGAAGAATGATGAAAAATCTAAACATCGGTATCATAGGAATAGGATTAATAGGTGGTTCCCTTGCAAAGGCTTTTAAAAACATTGGACACAACATATACTGTTTAGACTCAAACCCAGAAACATTAAGGCTTGCCGATAGTGCAGGTATCAAAAAATCTTTCTCCCGAATTGAGGATCTGTTAGAAGAAAAGCTCGATCTGATCTATATTGCAACCCCTGTGGATGCCACAAAGGAGATCCTTGTCTATTTAGCAGAGATAGACTGTGAAATACCCATAACAGATGCATCAAGCACAAAGGCAACCATAGAAAAATTGGCGTCCGATTTTGATCTGACATTTTGTGGTGGACATCCAATAGCAGGCAAGGAGAAGTCGGGATTTATTAATTCCGATCCAGATATTTTAAAAGGTGCCATTCATATCCTAACCAACAAAGAAGCCAAACATTATACCATGCTTGAAGAACTACACCGTTCCATCGGAATGAATGTTATATACATGGAGCCAGATTTTCACGATTTTATCTTTGCACTAATCAGTCATTTCCCCCATCTAACAGTCTTTACCCTTGTGGATCTTGTCCAAAAAACGAACCCTGAGGCGTTCAATTTCACCGGTGGAGGGTTTAAAGATTTCACCAGAATAGCAGGTAGCGACCCAACTATGTGGACAAGTATCTTCACCGATAACAGAGAAAACCTACTTAAGATGCTTGATGAGTATATCGAAACCCTAAAAGATTGGAAAAATCTGATAGATAAGAAAGATAAAAAAACTCTCCACCAAAAAATAGCACATATCAGCGGCATCCGAAGGGGGTTATAATGAGTATAACTTTTGAAAAAGTAAAAACTTTGAAAGGCTCTATCACAGTTCCTTCCGATAAATCGATTACCCACAGGGCGTTTATATTCTCATCAATGGCAGAAGGGGTATCTGAAGTGTTAAACCCGCTGATGTCAAGGGATACCATTGCCACGATGAACGCAATGAAAGCTGCTGGTGTAGAATTTAAAGAGATCAATGGTGGTTTTGAGATCATTTCAAATGGATATAAAAATTTCAAAGAACCGACAGATGTAATAAACTGTGAAAACTCTGGTACCACTTCAAGACTTATCACCGGCGTTTTTGCCCCGATGGGTAAGTATGTTGTCCTTACAGGGGATAGTTCTTTGAGAAGGCGCCCAATGGATAGAGTAAAAAACCCATTAAGCATCATGGGGGCAGATATCAGATTAAGAGGTAATAAGTTTCTACCTATGACGATCCTGCCAGCTAAGATGCATCCTGCTCATCTGACCGCTAAGGTTAGTAGCGCACAGGTAAAAAGTGCTGTAATAATTGCAGGTTTACAGTTGGAAGGGGAAACAAGTTATACAGAAAAAGAGACTACAAGAAATCATACTGAGACAATGCTCAAAGACTACGGTGTGGATATATCCGTCGAAGGGAAGAAGATAACCGTAAAAGGTGAGGCAAAACTTATCCCGCAGCAGTTTGAAGTACCGGGTGATTTTTCATCTGCGGCCTTTTTTATCGGAGCAGCACTGATGTTTGAAAACTCAGAGATCGAGATAAAGTCAGTAGGTCTAAACCCCACTCGAACCGGACTTTTAACAGTTCTCAAAAATATGGGAGTAGATGCAATAGTGGAGATCACCAACAAGAAATCTGAGCCAATCGGAAATATTTTCATTAAAAACTCCCCATTAAAAGGTGGAAAAATAGCCGGTGAGATCGTCCCCAATATCATCGATGAAATACCGATGATAGCAACACTTGGGCTTTTTGCCGAATCACCCATCGAAATCAGAAATGCTGAAGAACTAAGGGTGAAGGAATCTGATAGAATAAAATCTGTAGTAGAGAATATAACCGCATTAGGTGGCGAAGTTGAAGAGTATCCAGATGGATTAAAGGTTTACCCACTAAAAAATCTCAAGAATGGTCAGATTCTATTAAAATCCTTCGATGATCACAGGATCGCCATGATAAATATTCTACTCGCAAAGCGTTTTGGAAATATTTTTATTGACGAAATAGATGCTATTGATGTATCATTCCCAGATTTCCTTGAAAGATTAAAGGGTTTAGAGGTTGTTATTGCTTAGAATAGCCATTGATGGTCCAGCAGGTAGCGGCAAAAGCACCATTGCAAAACGATTAGCAGAGAAATTCAATCTTTTGTACATAGATACAGGCGCCTTTTACAGATCGGCAGCTTGGCTTTTGATAAAGTTTGATTTAGACATTCCAGAACTCATCAGAACCCTCGAAAAAGCTAATGTCATCCTTACCAGAGAGAAGGTTTTTGTAGAACTGAATGACGAAAGATACGATGTTACAGATGAGATAAGACTTCCAGAAGTATCGATGAAAACCAGCGAAATAGCATCGATCCCAGAGATAAGAAAGATACTAACAGAGCAACAAAAAAGTATAGCCAAAAATAACTCCGTAGTGATGGATGGAAGAGATATAGGTACAGTGGTAATCCCTGATGCTGAGGTAAAAATATTTCTCACAGCATCTCCAGAAGAAAGGGGAAAGAGAAGATACAGAGAGCTTACCGCTAAAGGTATAGAGGTAGATCTAAACAACTTGATAAAAGAGATCGCCGAAAGGGATAAAAACGATTCTTCAAGAGCAGTAGCACCTTTAAAAAAAGCTGATGATGCAATAGAGATAGACACAACAGATCTCACCATAGAAGAAGTGGTATCCAAAATAGAAGAGATTATTAAAAGCAAAGGTAAATGAATTATGGAGATATATGTAGCCCAACACGCTGGTTTCTGTTTCGGGGTAGAACGAGCAGTAAAAATTGTTCGATCAGCCGTGGATGAACACAAACATCTATACACTTTAGGACCCATCATACACAACCCACAGCTCGTAAACGAATTGAAATCGAAGGGTGTAGATGTGGCAAACTCCACAGAGGAGATCAAAGAGGGTTCCGTCGTTGTCCTAAGATCCCATGGTGTGGAAAAAAGTGAGAGGGAGATCCTCGAAAGAAAAAATATCCATCTCGTAGATGCCACCTGCCCTTATGTGAACAAAGCGCATTCTGAAGCTGTAAAACTCAGTCAGGAAGGGTATTTTGTGGTGATCTTCGGAGAGAAGGAACACCCCGAAGTAAAAGGTATCGCAAGCTATATAGAAGGGGATTACACTATAATTTCCTCTCCAGAAGAGGCAAAACAGATCCCATATAAAGAGAAAATAGGTATCGTAGCCCAAACAACGCAGGAAAAGGCAGTATTTGATAAAATCGTAGATGTGTTGGTAACTAAATGTAGAGATCTAAAAATATCCAACACTATCTGCAATGCCACAACCCTAAGGCAGAATGCAGCTAAAAAGGTCGCAGAAATGGTGGATGTAATGTTTGTGGTAGGTGGTAAAAACAGTGCAAACACAAGAAGGTTGTACAAGATATGCAAGGAGATTTGCGAAAAAACATTCCACATCGAAACAAAAGAAGAGATTGACAAATCGGTATTAATCGGAGTAAATAAGGTAGGTGTTACTGCTGGTGCAAGTACGCCTAAAAACATCATAGATGATGTCATAGAATATTTAAACGGGGTTAACAATGGAAGAGAACAAGACAGCTCAAACAGAAACTGCTAATTTTTCAGAGATGGAAGATTTCGAAACGATGCTAAACAGATCGATCAACCCACCAACCAAGGGTACCCTTGTAAAAGGAACCGTAGTGGGTATAAATGATAACGATATCCTCGTAAACTTCGGATACAAAACTGAAGGTGTGGTAGATATACACGAATTTATCAAAGACGGCAACCTGACCGTGAAAGTTGGAGATGAGATTGAGCTTGAAGTGGTATCCGTAAGTGGTGGTGGATCCTATGTAAAACTTTCAAAGAAGGGGATCGATCTCAAGCATGATATAGATGAGGTGGTAAAATCGATCAGCAAAGGTAAGGCTGTCCCCGTAAAAATAGTTAAATACGATGATAAAAACAAGAAATTTATTGGTAAACATGGTGAAGTCGAGGTTCATATATTAGAGCATCAGATCGATCATAAAAATAAGATTAAGGAACCTCAACACTATTTAGGAAAAGTGTTTAACTGCAAGATCCTAAAATTCGATTCAAAGAGCAGAACAGCCCTTGCTTCCAGAAAACAGTATCTCATCGAGTCCCACGAGGAAGAAAAAAAGAGGTTCTTCGATTCCATCAAAGAAGGTGATGTAGTTAAAGGAACTGTAAAATCTATCAAAGAGTTTGGTGCATTCATCAGTTTAGGACCTGTGGATGGTTTTTTAGCAAGGGAGAATATCGATTGGGGTAGAGTTTCCAAGATAGAGAAATATTTCGAGATAGATGATAAGGTTGAAGCTAAGATTATAAAGATAGATAGAGAAAATGGAAAGATCGATCTAAGCATAAAAGACTTAAAAGAGAACCCATGGTCATCTGCCAAGTCGAAATACCCTGTAGGTGCCGAAGTAAAAGGCAGCGTGATAGTAAGGTTGAAAAATGGGTATGTGTTGGAGGTAGAAAAGGGTGTAGAAGGTTTTGTACCTTCAGAAGAACTCAGTTGGATTAAAAAATCGAATCTCTCTCTAAACAAAGGGGACATAGTAATCGGTAGAGTAATCGACATCGATGATAAAAAGGAGAAGTTGATAGTATCCATCAAGGCACTCCAAGAAAACCCTTGGGAAACAATGAAAAAAACACACCCCGAAGGTTCCATCGTTAAAGGGAAGATCAAAGGGATTACCGAATTCGGTATCTTTGTAGATTTTGGTGGTGTGGTGGATGGACTTATCAGAAAGACAGATATATCCTGGACAGAGGAGATAGAAAACTTAGAGGAGAGGTTCAAAGTAGGAGATGAAATCGAAGCCAAGATATTGGCTATAGACCCCGAAAAAGAGAGAATCGCTCTGGGTATAAAACAGTTGGAAAAAAATCCATGGAAAGAGATCGATAAACTCTACCCTGTGGGGAAAGTGATTGAAGCAACAGTAGATAGCGTAAACAAAGATGGTATCGTGGTAAACCTTACAAAGGGGATCAAAGGGTTTGTACCTGTAAAAGAGGTAGATGACAACAAAACCAATATCTTAGAACAGTATAATCAGGGAGATACAATAAAAGCAACCGTAATAAAAACAGATGTAAAAAATAAAAGTATCATACTATCCATAAAAAAGTACAAATTGGACTCAGAGCGTTCAGAAGTAAAGGAATATATGAAAAAACTTCAGAAGCAGCAGGGGGATGAATCCTTTAGTTTAGGTTCTCTCTTGAAAGAAAAATTATCCAACAATGAATAAATCTTAATAGTATGCCTCAGTCTTTAAGAAATTGGGGCATACTTTTCAAAACTCATCAAACAATCAAACTGTTCTAACCTCTTTCATCTTCATCCTGACAAACTTTTCAACATCATCTTTACTATTTAAAATACCTGCCGCCAATCGGAAATGAATATCCGTTAGCAATTTCCCCAATTCTGGACCCTTTTCGATACCCATCTGCATAAGATCTTCTCCACCCACCAAACTCTTTTTCGATAGGTCTATTTTCCCTTTGAGCAGATTTATGTTTTTGATTGTTTCATTAAAACTTATATCGCATCTGTTCTTAGATTGGGCATCAGCAATGGACAAAACTATCAGCTTATCTAAGATATTGAGATTTTCGTAGATAAACTTAAGCAGCGTGATCTCTTTGGCACCATTGGTGGCATACTTTCTGATCTGTCCATGCTTTTTTACAAGGGAACAAACCTCTCTAATCACCTTATTTGGATATGCCAACCTTTTTAACTCCCTTTCAACTATTTTAGCACTTATCTCCTCATGCCCCACAAACTTACCAGGGGTAGCTTTAAATCTGTCATCCCCTTTACCCACATCATGAAGCAGTGCAGAGAGAATAAGTATCACCTTATCCGTATGTTCAAAATCTCGTATCATCGGATAAAGTACTCTCACCACAGAATAAGTGTGGGACAATACATCCTCTATATGATATACACCGCCGTAGAGATCCTTTATGCTTTCAAAAGTGGGAAATAATTCAAAAAATATGCCATCTTCAACCATCATATCAAAAGCAGTCAGGAAATAATCTCCTAAAAAAGTTTCATCAAGCTCTTTGATCACCCTCTCAGAAGCCACCTTATCAAGGAGAGGCTTCGCCTCTAACATAAGTTTTTTCGTATGCTGTTCAATAGTAAAACCGAACTGAGACACAAATCGATACCCCCGCAAAACCCTTAAAGGATCATCCAGAAAAGCCTCATCAGACACAGCCCTAATCACCTTTTTTTCAATATCAAAAGTATCCCCTATGAGCCCCTTCTCAAAATGGTATGCCAAGTTATTTATCGTAAAATCCCTTTTTTTGAGATCATCGTAAAGCGTTAACCCCCTCAGTTTCGACACATCTATGGTAGAGCCACCTTTTGTGATCCTCACATTATCTTTAAATAAAACAAACGAACCTTTAATATAGCTATTGAGTATTTTAGCGCATTCAATATAATCGATATTTTCTGCCACAATATCGATATCCTTTATCGCCCTCCCTAAAAGTAGATCCCTCACAAAACCACCCACAAAATAGAAATTTATGCCTGTTTCACTGTAAAATCTTGAAAAAATCTCTTTAAAAGGGAAATCTGGCAGTTCTAATAATCTCTTGGTTTGCATATGATCTCTCTAATTTTAAGATAGTCGAGAAAATTGTTCTGATAAGCCGCTCTCAAAATTATCGCTGTGTCCAAACCCGAATTTGTACCACCAAGAGAGATGATATCTTTGGTAATATCTTTGATCAAACCACCATTTGCAGCCATGACCGCTACCTCTATAGCGGTTTTAAAACCGGTGGATACTATTTTTAATGTTTCTCCAACGATCTCCGGCATAAAGATCCCATCCCACTTTAGTCTAAAAGATCTCGATATAGATGAAAAAAGGTGTGTACCGGTATGGATTTTAAATCCCAATTCCACCAATTTATTATAGTCATCATCAGACATAAACTGCTCATTTAGATTCTCAAACCCTGTATGATACCTCACGGCAATCAGTTCCCCTTTAAAACCAATTTTTGAAGCCTCTTCCCATAATAAAAATGCACTCCTACCTGTTTCTGTTGGAACAATTATCGTATCGATAGATCTCTCCATCGCTCTTTTTAAAGCAAAATTTATCGCTAATTCTGTATTGACAACACCTGCCTTAGCAAAGTAATATGTTTCTGATGTGGTATACATTAAATACCTCCGGGGAAATATGCAGGTAGTCATTATATCAGATACTCATATCTATTCAATAAAAAATTTACCCCCTGTAGTTTTATCTGAAATTAAAAATGCAGATGCAGTAATTCATGCAGGGGACATGGTGGGGAAAAACTTTTATAACGAACTAAAAGATGTATGTAAAAATCTCTTCGCAGTAAAAGGGAATATGGACACCGACATAACTGAAATTGAAGAAATTAACAAATTTTCTTTGGGTTATCTAAAAATAGGATTAACCCATGGTCATATCTACAATAACCTATACAACGGACTTGTCTATAATTTCAATGATTGCGATCTTGTGATATTTGGACACACGCACTCCCCCTATTTTAGAAAAGAGGAGAATATCTGGTTACTCAATCCCGGCAGCACATCAAAAAATAGATGGAAAAATAGAAATACCTATGCTATTTTAAATATTTATGATAAAGACTTTACAGTAACCTTTTACGATATATAAAACAAGGAGAGTTAATGAAAGTAGCCATAGTGGGTGCAGGAAGTGCAGGGATATTCACCGCTTACAAATTAGCAAACTTAAAAGGTATCACAGTTGATCTTTACGAAAAAGGAAAAGATATATCCAAAAGAAGTAGAAAAGAGGTAATGTCAGGGTTTGGTGGTGCAGGGGCTTACTCGGATGGTAAGTTAACTCTAACCACAGAGTTCGGAGGATGGCTCACAGACTTTATAGATGAAAACACCCTCGAAACCCTTATCGATGAAGCTGATGCCATCTGGAGGGATGTTTCAGGTGTAAACCATTTAGACAGTTCCCAAAATTACGAAAAAATCAAGGATCTCGAATACCTCTGCTCAAGACACAATCTAAGACTACACGCGGCAAAAATTAGGCATCTCGGCACCGACAACTGCCTGCTGGCAGTAAAAAATCTTCAATCATACCTCGAAAAAGCAGACAATATAAATCTCTTTTTTGAATGCGGTATCGTAGATATTATTTTAGATAACGATGAGATAAAGGGTGTAGTGCTTGAAAATGGAGAAAAAAGGTTCTACGACATCGTGGTGCTCGCAGTTGGACGCAGTGGTAATTCCTGGATGCAGGATATGGTAAATCGCTATCATGTAGAATCAGCAATAAATCCTGTAGATATAGGTGTCCGTGTGGAAGTACCAAGATCTATCACCGATCATTTTACCGACTATCTCTACGAATTTAAGATAAAATACTACACATCAGAATTCGAAGATGAGGTACGCACCTTTTGTGTAAACCCTGGTGGATTCATTGCCATAGAGAGAAACGAAAACAACCTGCTAACGGTAAACGGTCATTCCTACAAAAACAGAAAAAGTAATAATACAAATTTCGCATTGCTCGTATCTACAAAGTTTACAGAGCCTTTCAAAGAACCGGTAAAATACGGGCAGTATGTGGCTTACTTGGCAAATATGCTTAGCGGTGGTACAGTGATTATCCAGCGTTTCGGTGATCTCGTAAGGGGTAGGAGATCCACAGAAAGTAGAATAAGGAAAAACTTTGTCCAACCCACATTAAAAGAGGCAATGCCGGGTGATCTCTCCTTCGTGTTACCATATAGATACCTTTCGAATCTCAAAGAAACAATACTTCAATTAGACAAGGTCATGCCCGGAATGGCTGATCCCAACACACTTCTTTACGGTGTAGAGGCTAAATTTTACTCCCTTAGAATTAGTGTTGATCCAAATATGCGATCCAAAAGTATAAAGAATCTATATTGCATCGGCGATGGTGCTGGTATCACGAGGGGAATTATCCAAGCTTCCGTATCAGGGATCATCGCTGCAAATGATATAATAAAAAATGCTGGAGTTTAAGATGAACAAACTGATCCTCGATGTTTTAGATGGAAAAAAGGTAGAAAGACCTCCGATATGGCTTATGAGACAGGCAGGTAGATATATGCCGGAATACATGGAGGTAAGAAGAAAGGTAAGTTTTCTCGAACTCTGCAAAACTCCAGAGTTGGCAGCAAAAGTTACCCATCAACCTATCGACATTCTTGGGGTAGATGCGGCAATCCTCTTTTCTGATATATTAATCCCAGTAGAACCTATGGGTGTAAAGTTAGATTTCAACCCTGCACCGGTAATATCAAACCCCGTCAGAACCCAAACAGATGCAGATAAACTAAAAATACTAAACCCTTACGAAGATGTCCCTTTTGTGATCGATACGGTCAAACTCCTCGTGAGGGATCTAAAAGTCCCTCTCATAGGATTCTCAGGAGCCCCTTTCACATTAGCCTGCTATATGGTGGAGGGTGGTGGAAGTAAAAACTTTATAAACATCAAAAAAATGATGCATGCAGATCCAAAAACCTATAATATATTAATGGAAAAACTCACCGTTAGCACCATAAAATATCTACAATCCCAGATAGACAATGGCTGCCCAATAGTTCAGATCTTCGATACATGGGCAGGAATCCTCTCCCCATGTGAATATACTGAAAAAGTCTTACCCTTTGTAAACATCCTTATAGAAAATCTTAAAAATGCCCATGTGATCTATTTTGCTAAGGATAGTGCCACCTTTTACAAACATATATCAAAACTGAAATGCTCCGGAATAGGCGTGGATTGGAAGATAGATTTAGATGACGCTGATACAATGCTGGGTAGTGGTAAATTTGTACTTCAAGGGAATTTGGATCCTGTATCCCTCTTCGCAGATAAGGAAACAATAAAAAATATGACAAAGATCATTGTTGAAAAAGGTAAAAAGTTAAAGGGGCATATATTCAATTTGGGGCATGGTATACTACCTGAGACCCCCGTTGAAAATGTAAAATACCTTGTGGATCTGGTGAAAAATGGTTGCTGACAAAGACTTGTTATATGTCATGTACATGGGGGGACCCGATTCTGTAGAATCGATCGAGCCCTTTTTGTACAACCTCTTTACAGATAGAGATATAATAGATTTCGGTATCGGAGAATTCCCCCAAAAGCTCTTAGCAAAGATCATCTCTAAAAAGAGAAGCAAAAAAGTAGCCCCAGAGTACGAAAAGATGGGTGGAGGTTCCCCTCAATTACCCATTATGAAAAGTTTGCTTGAAAAGGTTGCAAGATTTTACCAAGAAAAAAAGGGGATAAGCCTGGATACAACTATCGGTATGTGCTACTATCACCCTTACATAAAAGATACAGTAAAATTCGTTCAGAACGGTAATTACAATAAAATCTTTGTCATGACCATGTACCCCCAGTATTCATACACAACAAGTGGAGCCTGTTTCGTTAGATTTTATAATGCCATACGGATGAATCCACCAAAATCCAATTTCAAAGTGATCCCCCACTGGCATTTAAATAACTCCTACAACCAAGCCATAATCGACAGGATAAACTCCGCTGCTGAAAAATTAGGAGCATCCATAAACGAATGTCATATTCTATTCTCTGCTCACTCTTTACCATACTATACTGTAGAAAAAGGTGATCTCTACACAAAACATCTAAATGAACAACTCGACCTAATATTAAAGGATATAAAACCAAAATCCTACTCCCTCGCCTTTCAGAGTAAGGCTGGGCGGATGAAATGGCTCGAACCATCCACAAAAGATGAGATCGACAGGATGATCAAGGAAAATTACAAAAATGTCATCATCTGCCCCATATCCTTTGTATCGGATCATATAGAAACATTGATAGAGATAGATGAAGAGTACATAGGGTATGCCAAGAGAAATGGTCTAAATATAGTTCGTACAGATAGTTTAAACGATTCAGATGATTTTGCCCTAAGCATCATCGACATCATGGATTCGTAATGGAAAAAATAGTCAATTTTCTTAGAATGATAAAGTTTGAACACTCCATATTTGCTCTCCCTTTTGCTTTCACTGGGGCTCTTATAGCGGCAAATGGACTTCCAACTTTAAAACAGATTTTCTGGATCGCTGTAGCGATGGTGGGAGCAAGAAGCGGTGCCATGGGATTAAATAGAGTCATCGATGCCGAGATCGACAAAGAAAACCCCAGAACGGCAAACCGAGAGATCCCGGCAGGGAAGATTAGCAAAAAAGAGGCAATCATCTATATCATTATATCATTTCTCATTTATGAAATCGCCACATACCAACTAAACTGGTTATCCTTCCTACTTTCCCCGATACCCCTTTTAGTTTTTTTTATATATTCCTATACAAAAAGATTTACGGCACTTTGCCATATCGTTTTGGGTATTGCCTTGGGGCTTGCCCCAATTGGTGCCTATGTGGCAATCTTGGGAAGGGTTGATCTACCGATCGTTTTACTTGGTGTAGGTGTACTCTTCTGGGTAGCAGGGTTTGATGTGATCTATGCCATACAGGATATCGACTACGATAGAGAAAAAGGGCTATTCTCAATACCTCGGTTTTTAGGGGTAAATGGTTCCCTTTGGACTGCAAGAATATTCCATGTTATCGCCTTTTCTCTATTTCTCTCCGTAAAATTTTTACAACCGATGGGTTTCTTCTATCTTTTAGGCGTTTTAGGTTCAGGGATTTTTATGATCTACGAACATTATATTTTAAAAAAATCCAACCTTCAAAAGCTATCTATGGCATTTTTCAACATCAACGCATATATTAGTTTAGTCATATTTGTTTTTACAGCATTAGATATCTTTATGAGGAGATAAATGAAGATCTTTGTAGGAATGACAGGGGCAAGCGGTGCCATTTATGGATTAAGACTGATTCAAGAACTTGATAAATTACCTGATGTAGAACTCCATCTCTCCATCACCCCCGATGCATACACAAACATAAGTTTAGAAACACAGTACAAAGATGTATCAGATAGCAATTTTATCCGGAGTCTAAGCCTAAATTCCCAAAAAACCTTCTTACATCACTACAAGAATTTCGCCGCCCCAGTCTCCAGCGGTTCATTCAAGGTGGAAAAATATATCATCTGCCCTGCTTCGATGGGTTTTGTTGGAAGGGTTGCTTCTGGCGTGAGTTCCAATCTTATCGAAAGAGCATCAGATGTCGCTTTAAAAGAGTTTAGGGACCTCATCATTCTGTTCAGAGAGATGCCGTTAAATCAGATACATTTAGAAAATCTGTTAATATTAAGTAGAGCAGGGGCAAAAATCCTCCCAGCTGCCCCCGGTTTTTATCATACACCAAAAAATATTGAAGAAATAATTTTATTTGTAGTTGGAAAAATATTTGATATAATATCTATAGAGCACAACTTCTTTAAACGGTGGGGTATTGATTATGAAAATGATATGTAAAAAATGTAATGCAGATATCGACGAGGATAAAAAGATATTTTTATGCCCAAATTGTGGAGAATCTTACGACTTAAATATGAAATCTGAGACCTACGAAATAAAGCTTTTAAATGGACTTCGAATATCATCACAAACCTATGATGATATAAAAGAGGGGATCTCAAAAGGGAAGTATCTCTCTGTAGATTATATTACATACACTGGAGCCCCTTGGATTAAACTAAAAAATTCTGAATTTGCCACATTTCTACCTACAATAGTGACAGACTCAAAAAAAACAGTTGATAAATCTAAAAATTGGTTCTATCTATTTATGTTATCCTTCGCAGCAAATATTGTAATGCTAATTTTGATATATATTATTACAAAAAAATAGATTCCACGGAGGCTATATATGTTTGATAAAGAAAAGAGTATGGATTGGCTGAGAACCAAAATTGAAAAGGGTAAAGAGGAGCTTGTAAAGTTTTCAAAGATAAGCAAGCTAAAATTGGAGATATCCACCCTAAGAAAGAGAAAGGATGAAAGATACAAGTCTATGGGTAAAAGAGCTTTTAAAATGGTGGAAGATGGTTTGTTGGATGATGCTAATTTGGTGTCTGACTACGACGATATCATCAAAATCAATCAGAGGATAGAAGATTTAGAGTTAGAGATCAAAGCAATCAAAGAAAATAAAAGTAGTTTAGATCATACCGACAATGACTAAAACATCTATCAAAGAGGCATTGGCAAATATTACAGAATTGCCACCGATGCCCCAGGTCGCTGCTCAGGTTTTACAGATCTTAGAGAAACCTGATTTCAGTTTTGCAGACCTCGTTTCGGTGATTTCCAAAGACATGAGTATCACTGCGGCTATACTAAAGTTGGCCAATTCCCCCCTTTTCGGATTAAAAGTCACCGTTAGCAACCTGACACAGGCGATCTCCCTTTTAGGTATAAAAAATCTCAAAAACCTTGTAATCGCTTTATCGACCAAAGGATTGTTTGAAGCATCAAAAATAGGCGTTTTCGAACACAAACTCTGGGAGCATTCAGTAGCCACAGCCATTTACGCTCGTTTGTTCGCCGTTAAATTTCACAGAACGATTGCAGAAGAGGCCTTCATCATAGGACTTATTCATGACATAGGACAGATCGTTTTATCGATGTATGTAGAAAAGTACGCAACTGTCAAAGAGATGATCTATGGTCAGGATGTTGATATTATTTCCATCGAAAGAGAATACTTGGGATTCGATCACGCAGAGGTAGGTGGGTATCTTCTAAATGAATGGGGTTTACCAGAAATATACATAGATGTTGTGGCAAATCACCACGATATCAAAAAAAGTATCTATAGTGATATGGCTCGCCTTGTATACATAGCCAATAATAAAGTAAAAATGCATGGTTACAGTGTCACAAAAGGGCATTGTAAAGATTTTGATATCGAGTTTGAATCTTTCATATATCCTCAAGATGAAGTAAAGGAGTTGGATACATATTTTGAAGAGATCATAAAATCTGAAAAGGAACTTTTTAAACTATGAGAATGCCATATTTACTAATTATCTTAATTCTATTATCAGGTTGCTTCAGCAGTTCATTCAACTATAAGACAGACAAGGTATTGAAGGAAAGATATGCCTATTCTCAGAAATCTGGTGATATTGCAATATTTTACAATATCAAACCCACAAACAATGAAAAGATCATAGAGTTGAATATCAAAAATATCTCAAACATGTTTATCAAAGGGCTCTCCATCGACATATCAGATGACTCTGGAAAGCTCAACAGATATTTCTATGTTGGTAATATTAAAAATCTAAACTCTAAAAATCTCTCAATAGAAGTTGACAAAAATCTCAATAAACTAAATATCTCCTACAGATACGAACTTATGCCTGAGGATGCCTTTTTAAATCCCGATAAAGGTGAAAATGGCATTTTTGAAAAAACAGAAAAGACGATTCTGATCATCAAATAATCAGTTTGCTAATGCGCTTCCCAATACAAGTTCGTCGTTTTCATCTTTTGTGATCACTACTCTTGTTTCGTACTCCTCTTTGGTAATCATTAAACTGTTTCCAATTCTTATCTTAACATCTCGGAAAAGGTTTCTACGGATGATGATCATCTCTTTTTGATCATTTAAAATGAAATTCATATCATCCTGTAGCGATTGAAGTTTTTCCTGTAAAACAAGATTTAGGTTCTCCAATTTCTTCAGTTTCTCTACATTTGTTTTATATTCAGTGTCTAAAATAGCATTCTCCATCGAGCCACAAGACATGATGATCCTTTTTATCTGCGTCTTTACCATGTTAATAGATTTAGCTATAGTGTCCAATTTCTCCATGGTATCTTGGATCTGTAGTTTGAGATTATTTTTATTTAACTGATTGATAAATAATGTTGTTTTGGTATAATTTTTAGCACCTGCCACATTGATATCGATAAGCCTCGTAGCCTCGATATAGCTACTCTGAACAGCACCTATCCCTTTGTATGACAGAAATGTTTTACACTGAATCTTTGAATTCCTCGTATAGTTGGATACCTCGACAGTATCACCTGCGATCAATTCTGCATCCTGAACAAAATCAGCTTTGATATTTTTGAGGGCTTTTATTTTAGTCTGATTTTTGCCAAATACCCCAGAACTTATAATAACTGATCCTCTTTCAGACTCGATAAACGCCCCTTCCACAACTCCCCTTATTCTTATATCTCCCCCAGCAAACACCTTAAAATCTGGTAATACATCACCCCTGATCAAGACATCACCTTTATAATTGATATTCCCCGTGGAAAAGTTTACATCACCATCTATGATGATCATTTCAATTACATTTACCTTGCCATTATCGTAATTTACAATACCATCAGTCGTAGAAAGGATCTTTAACCCATCAGATGATACATATACATTCCTACCCGTGGGAAGTTTTACATCGTTTCCAGGAATAGCTTTAATTATATTGCCGAAAACATCGTACCCATCTATACCTTTAGTAGCAGGAACTTTGATCAGGAGGGGATCCCCCTTATCCACCTGCTGTATCACATTGATGTTTCTAAAATCAACATTTCCATCCTCATCCTCTTTTGGTTTGTATTTATTCTCAGGTTCGAAAAAGAATACAAGATATGCATCCTCCCCTCTGATCGGTTCGCTACCCTTGGCCACAAGTTTGATAGACCCTTCGGGATCTTTAGCAAGTTCATCAATACTCTCTTTGATATGACCAAACTTGATATTCTTTTTTTTCAGAAAGAAGAGAACTTCTTTTGGATCAAAGATCTGAGAGTTTAACTTTTTGACATAACACTCCATATGATCATCAGAAACCATGAGATCAAATGAATTAAATACCTTGTTGTCGATCTTTTTAAATACTTCACCTATCTCGATCGGTTCACCATTAGAGGTATGGATGGCATGTTTAATCTTCTCTAAATCGTAATTATAGATATTTTCGTTTAATAGCCTATTTTCGAGATCAGATATGTCGATATGGGCAGTGGGATTTGTTTGAATAAACATCTTGTTATTTTGGATGAAAAATCGGTAGGTACTTATGTCGTATTTTTTATCTTTTATCTTTTCGACGATCTTTTTGAGTTCTATATACAGTTGGTTTACCGATTCAAATCGCTCTGTAGGTGACTTCATGAGAGCCTTATTTATAATCTTGGCGATATCTATCTCTACATCGGAGTAGTATGTAGGATCAATGTAGTCTAAATTTTTTATCCTCAACAAGGCTTCATCGTTTATCGTTTCCCCAAAAGGGTGTTCGCGACAAAAAATAAAATAGAGAATGCAACCGATCTGAAATATGTCTCCCGATGGTGTTGGATCATAATTTGAGATATACTCGGGAGGGATGTAAGGAGGTGGTGAGCTATAGATCCCCAGTTCACTTATAAGAGAATTCTTGGCAATATACCTTTTGAGATCAAAATTATCCACCTTTATCGTATCATTCACATAAAATATTGAATCTAAATAGAGGTTTTGATGCAAAATCTTCAAACTATGGGCAAACTCAATCGCTTCCGAAAGGGAAATGGCCAACTTTAACTTCGTATTTAAGCTGATATCAAAGAGCATCTCCTTGTTAAAAATACCATTTCTGATATCAAAATACTCTGTAACAGTATAAAATTTTTTATCCTCATGGATATAATAATCTATGGTAGAAACTATATTAGGATGAATCAATTTAGAAATATTACTCACATACCTATTGAATCTATTCTTTAAATTCTCGATATCTACATTCTCTTTAAATGTTGACAGATCGATTATTTTTACAAGAACATTCTTTTTGAATTTCGTATCAACAGCCTTATACACTTCACCCGAGGGGAGCGATACAACATAATCCCTCAATTCATACCGAGACAAAAATTGATTATCCATAATAAGTTAGTATCACAATAAATACTAATATTCAATAGAAAGTTACAAAACTGTCATAAAATCTTAAAGACTCCTTTAAATATCCAACCAAAGAGAGCAAGAAAGCAACAAAACATATTGATAAAATTAGGCATTTTATTTTTTACAAAAATATATTGACAAAATAATATTTTTTTTATATTGTTGTAGTCCACTTTGGTTGCTGGCGTAGCTCAATCGGTAGAGCAGCTGACTTGTAATCAGCAGGTTGGGGGTTCAATTCCCTTCGCCAGCTTTTCTTTTATGGGGAGATTCCCGAGTGGCCAAAGGGGGCAGACTGTAAATCTGTTGGCGTTCGCCTTCGGAGGTTCGAATCCTCCTCTCCCCACTCTTTTTCACGAAAATGCGGGTGTAGCTCAGCTGGCTAGAGCATTAGCCTTCCAAGCTAAGGGTCGCGAGTTCGAATCTCGTCGCCCGCTCTTTTTTAAATATTTCAATTGAACTTAAGTAGAACTTTTCTTGAAAGAATATAAATCTCTACAGATTTTTTAGAATCTCATCCTTGAGATTATTGATCTCCTCATCTGTCATTTTTGCAAAATTATAATTGGCGAGCTTTTTATGGAGTTCATTTAGATCGATATCTTTTTCAGACTCAGAAACCAATCTACTAATAAACATAGCTTTTTTAGCTTCGGGAGAGATCTCTAACTTGTCAGTTGAGGATGGTTTATCAACGATCGCAGATATCTTGCCGTATTTTATCTGCTTGTTGTATGTCCTCAAAATGTTTGATATACTACCACTGTCGATTACCATAGCCGTCACCTTTAACCTCAATTCGCATATCGGCCAATCTAAAAAAAACTTTAGAAAAATTTTTATTTAAATCTATCAGGCAACTGTTTGTAGTAAACTGTTTCTCTCTCAAAAAAGGCAGACAAAGATAGCAACCTATCTTCATCGAAATAGTTGCCTAACAGCTGAATTCCAATAGGTAACCCTTGTCTATCAAATCCAGCAGGCAGGGAAACACCACACCCACCAAAAAGGTTTAGGGATATTGTATAAATATCACTCAGGTACATCTCAAGGGGGTTGCTTGCCTTTTCACCCAATCTAAAAGCAGTAGTAGGTGAGGTGGGAGTAAGAATAAAATCCACCTTGTTGAATGCCTCCACAAAGTCCTTTTTGATCAGAGTTCTCACCTTCTGGGCTTTTAGATAGTAAGCATCGTAATAACCTGAACTGAGAACATATGTACCAAGCATGATCCTTCTTTTCACCTCTGTACCAAACCCTTTTGAACGGGTAAGGGTGTACATTTCGTTTAGATCGTTACTCTTTTCTCTAAATCCATACTTTACCCCATCAAACCTTGCCAAGTTGCTAGAGGCCTCAGCGGTAGCGATAATATAGTATACCGCAACGGCATAATCTGTGTGAGGCATACTGATCTCGACGATCTCAGCACCATTTTTTTTGAAAAAATCGACAGCATTCTCCACCGTTTCAGCAACCTCAGGAGAAAGCCCTTCACCGAAATACTCCTTTGGTAAACCGATCTTTACACCTTTGATCGAATCTTTGAATGGGTCGGTGAATCTAAAAGGTTCTTTATTGAAAGATGTGGAATCATTTTTATCGTATTTACCAATAACCTCAAGCAGTACGGCACTATCTTCCACCGTCTTTGTCATAGGACCGATCTGATCAAGACTTGATGCAAACGCTACAAGCCCATACCTTGAAACCCTACCATAAGTCGGTTTTAACCCTACAATATTACAAAGCGCCGCAGGTTGCCTGATAGATCCGCCAGTATCACTACCCAAAGATGCTGGAACAAGCCTTGCCGCCACAGATGCCGCAGAGCCACCGCTTGACCCACCGGGAACCCTATTTGGGTCGTAAGGATTTACCGTCTTTTTGAAATAGGATGTTTCGCAGGATGATCCCATAGCAAACTCATCCATATTGAGTTTGCCGATTATAATAAAACCAGCATCTTTTAGGTGCTGGATGACGGTACCGTCATAGGGAGGGATAAAATTGTTGAGTATATTAGAGGCACAGGTAGTCCGTAACCCCTTCGTGATCATATTATCCTTTACTGCAATAGGTACACCAGCAAAAGGCTTATTACTATTTATACCATTATCGTAAGACTCTGCCTCTTTCAGTGCATCCTCGTTTAAAGTAATAAATGAATTTATAATCTTGTCATACTTTTCGATCCTTTTGAGATAAAACTCCACCATCTCTTTGGCAGAGAGTTTTTTTGATTTTATAACATCAGCATGCTGTTTCAAAGAAAGATTCAAAAGATCCATACCTTCACCTACTCAATTATTCTTGGGACCTTGAAATGACCGTAACCCTCTTCTGGGGCATTTTTCAAAGCCTCATCTTGGGTAATCTTCCTCTCAGGAGTATCTGGACGGGTGACATTGGAGATATCCAGCACATGAGAGGTGGGTTCGATATTTGATGTGTCTAACTCGTTTAATTTATTGATATAATCTAAAATACTGTTCAACTCATCCACAAACCTACCGATCTCCTCATCTTCAAAGGTGAGTTTTGCTAATTTTGCGATATGCTTTACATCATTTTCTGTTACAATACCGTTCACACTAAGCCTCCATATCTAACAATCGAGAAATTATATATTCAAAAATAGAAATTGTAAATTCTTTTCTTTTAATGTATAACCAAAGTTATGAAAGATTTAATCGATATTGAGTTTTTAGAATCGTTACGATACAACAATATAGGTATCATCGATGTAAGATCAGAAAAAGAATACTCTGAAGATCACATACCGAATGCCATAAATATACCTATTTTAAACAATGAAGAAAGGGCCATCATCGGCACAATATACAAACAACAAGGACCCAAAGAGGCAAGACTTAAAGGGGTAGAAGTGGTATCCCCAAAATTGGTAAACTTCATTGATCAGATAAAAAAGATCACAGAACAATTCAAAGATACTGTAATCTACTGCTGGAGAGGTGGATTAAGGAGTGAGGCTTCTGTTACCTTCGCAAGGCTCGCAGGACTCACCGTTTCGAGATTAGCAGGGGGTTACAAAACATATAGAACAAGGGTGAATAGATTTTTCGAGGAGGAGATAAGTAAGTACAGTTTTATAACTGTTTATGGTCCCACAGGATCTGGGAAAACAGCCATTCTAAGAATGTTAGAATCAGATTACCCTGTCCTTGATATAGAAAAACATGCTTGCCACAAAGGATCAATTTTTGGTCATATAGAAGAGGAAGGGTACCCTTTTGTGAATCAGAAAAACTTTGAAAGCAGACTCTATTACAACCTTATAAAATACGATAAAAAACTATTTATAACGGAAGGGGAGAGTAAAAAGGTGGGCAAGGTAGTCATCCCAAATAATCTTTTTGCTAACTTCACCTCTGGTATCTCTGTATTGTGTAACCCTTCCATAGAGTTTAGAACTGAGTTTACCATCAACAACTACAACCCCCAAAACAATATTGAAGAGATAAGGTCATCCCTTGACAAGATCAAGCGGTATATGGATGGTGCATTGTACAAAACACTGTTAGACCTTCTCGAAAAAGGCGATTTTACGAAATTTACCGAAATTATCCTTGCCAAATATTACGACCCTATGTATAAACACTCCTACCCCAAAAAGGTTGATCTGGAGTTAAGTTATAATTCTATAGAGGAAGGTGCCAAAAAGTTGAAGGAGTTTTACGATGAGATACTTAATGATAATCCTTTTATTGCTGATTAATACACCACTTCATTCTAAAATAGTTTTACTTGATGATAACGAAAGCATAGAAAAACAACCTGTTCAGAATTTAAAAAGTTTGGGTAAAGATGATGTACAAAATAAGATCATCTACGGAAAACCATATACAGTTTTTGGCGTAACATACTACCCTATGGATTATATCCATAAATATGAGGAGGAAGGGGTAGCCTCATGGTACGGGGCAGATTTTCATGGGAAACTTACCTCCAGCAAAGAGGTTTACAATATGCACGACATGACTGCTGCACATAAAACCCTACCACTTGGTAGCACCGTCCTTGTTAAATCCCTTGAAAACGATAAAGAGATCATCGTCCGCATCAATGATCGAGGCCCTTTTGTAAAAGATAGAATAATAGACCTTTCTTATAAGGCAGCAAAAGAATTGGGGATCGATCAGAAAGGTACCGGAAGGGTAAGAGTTACTCTTCTTTCGGAATCTCCAACCGAATATGTATTAAATGGTAAGCCAGTGGATATAAACAAAGGTAGCTTTTCCATTCAGATCGGTGCATTTATAGAAAAGAGAAATGCAGAAAAATTAAGGGATAGATTTCTCAATGCAGATATCGTAGAAGCAATTGTGAATGGGAAGAAATTTTATAGAGTAAGACTCATCGGATTTGAAACAAGAACCAGCGCAGAACTAAAACTGATCACATTGGAAAAACAATTCCCCGGAGCTTTTGTAGTAGCAGATTAAAACCCAAAAATGACAGAAATAGCTGAACTCCTCGATCACCCTCTTAATGAAGTCAGTTTCGTTGTTTTCGATTTGGAAACAACAGGTCTCCACCCCGAACATGGGGATCAGATTATTGAAATAGGTGCATTCAAGATAAACGAAGGTTTCAAACTTAGCAGAGAACCATTCCACTCCCTCGTGAAGACCGACAGAGATATTTCAGAAACATCATCTAACTTGCACGGCATAACAACAAATGACCTTAAAAACGCACCTGATATATGCACGGTTCTCTACGATTTTATAGATTTTTCCCGCGGTTCTGTTCTCGTGGCCCACAAGGCTTCTAAGGATATCGCCTTCCTCCGCTCGGCGATGAGGGAATACCTCATAGATGCAGATTTTTCATTTGTAATCGACACCATTAAATTATCTCAAAAACTCTACCCAGAATTCAAATACCACAACCTTGACTACCTCATCGAAAAACATAGAATTCAGATAAATTCCAAATTTAAAAGGCACCGAGCCCTCTACGATGCAGAAGCCACAGCAAAGATATTTGTAAGGATGATTAAAAAAATATTCAGCGAAAGATGCTATCACTTAGCTGAGTTAAAAGAATTTATCTTTCAATACCCTTAAATTAAAAAATCATCTTCCTGTAAACAAATTTATACACTTGAATAAAAAAAATAATTGATATATTGTAAAAATATGATGAGATATTTAGTTCTTTTGCTTAGTATATTTCTGCTTTCATCGTGCGAAAAATCGAAAAATATGTTTAGTTTTAGTAAAGAGAAGCCTGTAGTGATCATTGGAAATGAGAAGTACTATCAGAAGGATATCATAGAATTCATGTATTTTGAGTTACCAGATTTGGATCCAAACACATTACAAGATAAAGATTTCAAAAAAGAGATCATTCAGGAGTTTGTAAAACATAAGATGCTTGTTATGGAAGCCAAGTCCACCAAGATCAATATAGATAAAAAAGCCTTGAAAGACATTTACAAAAAGTTAAATAGTAGCAGTCCCAAGGAGATCGACGAAAAGTTTGAAAAATTTATGGAAGAAAAACTCCTCGCTCAAAAGTTCCTCGAAGAGAAGTTGAAAACTGAAATAAAGGTGAGTGAAGAAGAACTAAAATCGTATTACGATGAATTCATTAAAAATAGACAGGGTAAAACCTATTACCATATATATCAAATTGTAAACGAAGATAAACAAAAGATAGAAGAAGCATACAAACTACTCAAATCTGGCAAAAGTTTTGAAGATGTCGCAAAGGAATACTCCATAGGACCAGAAGCTGAAAATGGTGGAGATATGGGTTTGGTGGATTTGGAAAACTTCCCACCTGTTTTCGACATCGTAAAAAAAATGAAGCCCAATGAGCTATCTAAAATACTCAATTCGGAATATGGGTATCACATCATAATGTTGAAAGGGGTAGCCGCAGCAGAGAATCCATCTTTTGAAGAGATTAAAGAGTTATTGATAGATGAACTTATTGCCGCCAAAAAAGATCAATATTTAGAAAATTACCTCAAGGAGAAGATGAAGAATGTCAAAGTCGAAATTAACCCTAATTTTGATTTTACTGTTGACAATACCACTGTCGAGCAGAAGCGAAATAATCAATAGGATATTGGCTGTCGTTGGAGATAAAATTATTACCCAATATGAGGTGGAGTCATTCAACCCAAACCGAGTAAAAGAGATCTACTCGATTCCTGATGAAGATAAAAGATCTCTGGCAATAAAAACATATTACAAAAATGTGTTGGATTTCTTAGTGGAGCAATACACCCTCGAAGAGATAGGGAAAAAATACAATGTAGTTGTTTCAGACAAAGAGGCTGATGACGCTATAAAAGACATTCTCCAGCGAAACAATATCCAGGAAAAAGATTTAGAGGAAGCCCTCGAAAAAGAGGGGATTACAATGGCCCAATACAGATGGCAGATCAAGATGGATATACTTGCCACAAGACTAAAAAGCAGGATCATAAATCAACTCGTAGTCATTACAGAAAACGATATAAGAAAATATGTTGACGAAAATCAAAAAGAGTTGGGTAGTTTCGACGAACTGGAATTAAGATACATCCTCTTAAAAGATAAATCCAAACTTTCAGATGTGAAAAAAACTATAAAAGATAAAGGTTTCATCGCTGCTGCAATAGAGTTTTCTGATGATAAAACAGCCAAAACTGGTGGTTATTTAGGTTATATAAACCCCGAACACTTAGCGAAAGATGTCAGAGATAAGATGAAAGATGTCAAAGTGAAAGATATCGTAGAGATCGAATCAGACAACGACATCAAAATATTCTACATAGAATCTATGAAAAGTAAGTATGACTTAGCAAAGGATCAGAGGGAAAAGGTGATCGCAGCCCTCATGGATATCAGGTACAAGGATGTCTATAAAAATTGGTTGGAGAAAAACAGAGAAACGATATTTATTAGATATCTAACATATTAATGAGATTAGATAAGTTTTTAAAAATCACCAATGTAATAAAGAGAAGAACCGTTGCAAACGAAGTGGCGTCAGATGGTGCCATATATGTAAACGATAAGCCAGCAAAACCTTCTTACACAGTAAAAATAGGTGATATAATCCAACTAAAAATGTGGAACTATGAAAAAGTCATAAAAGTTTTACAACTCCCTTCTAAACAGATCAGTAAAAATGATATAGAAAAATATGTAGAAGTAATCTCGTATAAAACCATCGATTTAAGGGATAAGATAATAGATGATGTGGGAGAGGAGATATTCTGACAAGTCTGAATAATGTGTTTTCCTATACACAATATTCCATCATATGCACCACCTTAAGTCAAGCAGACGATTAATTTCTTGAAAATTTAATATTTTTAATTAAAATATGATTATGATAAATAGATCCTTAAAAAGAAATATAGTCTTATCAATAATTATTTTCCTTGTTGTTATTTTCGGAGTGTCCTATTTTTTGCTTACATCCACCATCAAAAAAAGTATCTTAAACAATATAGGTGAATTGAGGTATTCAGAAGCAAAACTTGTTGCCAACAATATAGAAAGATTCATCGCAAACAACCAAAAAATTCTAAGGGAGTTGTCTGAAAATTTTGAAAATATAGAAAACAAACATTCCTCAGTGCAGAATTATCTCAACAATTTTACCATGCTCCTCAATCGATTTGACAACGGTATTTTCATTTTCAATGCAAATGGTGAACTTTTAGCGGAGATCCCTTTTATGAATTCCAAGAGAATAGGTAGTAGCTTCGCTTATAGAGAATATTTCCAACAAACAGTATCAACTAAAAAACCCTTCATATCAAAACCATACATATCAAGCAAAACAGGTCAATACGCTATAATGTTTACTGTACCTGTTTTAGAAAAAAACAACATTAAATTTGTCATTGGTGGCAGTATAAATATCCAATCCACCAACAACCCCATCGGTGCTCTGCAATATCACAAGATAGGTTCAAAAGGCTACTATTTTATCTATACAAAAAACAGGGATTTCATCTTCCATCCCGATAACTCAAGAATTACAAAGCAGGATGTATCAAAAGGTGTAAATAAATTGTTTGATTCTGCCATCAATGGATTTGAAGGATTCGGTGAAACCATAAACTCGAGAGGTTTTCATTACTTGGCCACCTTCGTTCACATCAAAAAGGTAGATTGGATTCTGGGAGGAAACTACCCAATAGAAGATGCCCTTGCACCATACATAAAACTAAAAAACGATATAATTATTTTTTTCTCAATGTTTTTTATATTAATGATAGTTGGTGCTATGTTGATGGTGAGATACTTCCACAAACCTCTACTACACCTCTCTCAAAAGATCTCCAGCATAAACATAGAATTTAAAGGCTTTGAGCCCATCATTATTGAAAACAGATACCGATATAAAGAACTTGAACCTGTTGTTTCAAAGATCAATACTTTGCTTGAAAAAATAAATGTTTTCCAAGATAGAATGGTTGAAATGGCCAAAAATGAAGCGATAAACCTCATAGCAGGGGGACTATTCCACGATATAAGTAATCACCTAATGGCAGCAAACACAAGGGTGTATCTCCTTAAAAAACTTTTCCAAAAAAATCCAGAGGGGGAAAGATTTTTAAACGAACTTGATGAGATCTTGCAAAACATAACAGGATTATCGAAAAAACTCCTATCATTATCCACCACAAAGAATGAAAATAAAAAGTTGATAAACTTAAGAGAGCTGATCAACAGTATTGTAAGCATATCAAAAATCGAAGACAAAATAACCCATGTGAATATCGAAAGCGATCCGAATCTATGGATGGTATACGGTGATGAAATTGCTCTTTCTCAGGTATTTCAAAATATACTACTAAATGCCATACAAGCTCAAAAAGATTCCAAAAAACCGATAGAGATAAAGATCAACAACTTTGATAATACCCATGAAAAACTCACCCACCTTCCAAAAATGCGTTTTATAATGGTTTCCATCAAGGATTATGGAGAAGGGATAGATGAAGAGCATCTACATAAGATATTCGAACCATACTTTACAACCAAAAAGAGCGGCTATGGCATAGGGCTTACCGTTGCTAAAAAGATCGTTTTAGAACATGAAGGTTATATATTCGTAAACAGTGTTAAAGGGGAGTGGACTGAATTTACCATTTATCTGCCATACTATGCAGAAAAAACGCTTAAGGAAGCAAAAGCCCTAAAAGGCTAACCCACCACTTTTTTAGCTTCGTCCCAATATCTATCAAGCTCTTCGAGGGACATATCTTCGAATTTTAGGTTGTTTTCGTTAAGTTTTTTTTCAATATAATTGAATCTTTTCAAAAACCTTTCGTTTGTCTTTCTTAAAGCTTCATCGGGATTGACCTTTACAAATCTTGAAAAATTTATCAATGCAAAGAAAAGATCCCCTATCTCATGGGCAATCTCATCAGGTTTATCGTAAGAAACAGCTTCCTTAAATTCATCAAATTCTTCAAAAACCTTTTGCAGACAGTCGTCGGCACTTTCCCAGTCGAAACCAACCTTTTTTGCCCTCTCCTGTAATTTCAAAGCTTTTTGTATCGATGGCAGCCCCTTTGGGATCTCATCCAAGATGGAACGATTCTTTTTCTCTTCTTTTTTTATCTTATCCCAATTGATCATCACATCATCTGCGGTACTTACCTTTGTTTCCCCAAATACATGAGGATGTCTCCTGATTAGTTTTTCGGAAATATTTTTCATCACATCATTGAGGGTAAAAAGATTCTCCTCCTCTGCTATTACAGAATGAAGTATTACATGGAGTAGTAGATCCCCCAATTCTTCTTTTATGTTTTCGATGTCCTTCTTGTCTATGGCATCTACGAGTTCAAAAACCTCTTCGATAAGGTACTCTTTGAGGGAGTAAAGGGTCTGCTGTCTATCCCAGGGGCATCCATCGGGAGCCCTTAGCTTTTTTACGATATTTACCAACTCTCTAAAATGCTTTTCCATATCAAAAAGTAGCATAATTAAAAATAAAATGGAAGAAAAAACTTGAAAAAAAAGTTGAATTGAAAGATTATGATTAGACAAAAATATCAAGGAGGACAGATGTCATCTTACGAAAATGTGAAATTTGTAAAATTATCAAGTGGAGATACCGTTATCGGTGTAATGGATGAAGAAAACAAAAAGTTAACCGATGTTGCAATGATACAAACAATACCCACCAGTGCTGGGATGCAGATAGCGATTCTACCTTTTGGATTTCCCTACGAAGATGAGATAGGTGGCAGTATCGATGCATCCTTCATTATGTATGAATACAAAAAATTCCCCGAAGAGATAGTGAACAAGTATCTTGAAGCAAAAAGCAATATCAGGATCACATCGAGCTTAAGCGATCTCGGTGGATTAGGTAATAAGGGTGGAAAGGGCGGTCTTATCCTTTAATGTCTAATAGATGGAAGTTTCTCAAAAAAGAACACATATTTAGTGACAAGATATTAGACATCACTCATCATCACTGGGAATTTACCGCAAAGGGGATACAGGCCCCTTTTACTTCCATCGATACAAGTGATTGGGTGGTGATCATCCCCGAATTAGAAGATGGTACGATCGCCTTAGTAAAGCAATTTCGCCCTGTGGTAAATGATTGGACTATCGAATTCCCCGGCGGCGCAATCCATGACAACGAACCCCCTTTATCTGCAGCCAAAAGAGAATTGGAAGAGGAGACATCCCTCACAAGTAATCAGTTTGAACTGCTCGGCACAATGCGACCAAACCCCGCCATCATGAGCAACAGATGCTTCGTTTATCTTGCCAAAAACTGCAAAATAGACGGCAGACACAACTTCGATCCCTTCGAAGACATCACAGTGCTAACTTTTAATCTCTCAGAAATCAAAGAACTCGTAAGAAAAGGTGAGATAAAACACTCTGTTGTATTGGGGGCTTTTTCGTTTTACCTACTAAGGTAAAGTGAAAAAGAGGTATCCCATACCGTGGCATGAGATACCAAATATTACTTTAATTACCTAATGTGGGTGAAACAATATCCAGAGTAATAGGGTAATATGCAATATTTTCATTGTTGGGTGGAAAATATAGCTTTGTAAACCCACCTATATACAGTGGCAGAGGCAAGTTTTTATAAGCATGCACTTTGAAACAATAGGACTTATCTGACTTGATCAAACCACCAAGATGCTCTTGATATTCTTTATTATCTAACCCCTGTACCTCTGCAAGTATACTGTACTGACCACATGAACCATTCTTTTCAGCATAGAAGATTGCATAGCCATCCACCGTTCTGTTGTCCAAAGGCTTATTCCAAGTAAATCTCAACATATTCATCGTGAGATTATTATAGGTATAGCTTTTCTTTGAAACACTCAGAGCAGATGTCCAACTGATAGGTTTGGTGGCGTAGATGTTAACCTTTGTTTTAAACTTGTTGATCGATGTTACCATTGTAAGGTTATTAATAGGTGTCAAATCAAAAGTAAGGGCACTACTTTGTGCAGATTTGTTCGCATTAACAGCAGACGTCCCAATCTTTTGATTGAAATCTATCTCGACATTAATACCTCTGAATGTCAATCTGGTATCCCCACAATCGATGTTGTTAGAAGATATTGTAAGAGTAAGGGTAGTATTATCTCGTGCATTAATGGTTCCAGAAGATTTGGATAATGTAAAGTCTATTCCCAAATCAGAAGTGGTCTTTTTAGCTTCCCAGTCTATCGGCGAATCTCCGATATTTTTTAGAGTATACTGATATGTTTTGTTTATCTTTCCACCACATAGTTCATTTATCATAATATTACGCTCACCAGATACTTGCAACTCACCAGGTACTTTTGTGAGAACTGTCTTATTGTCATTTACCCACTCTTTTTTAACTGTGTAAGCTGGCCACTCTTTCCAAAATTCTGTATATTTGCCTCTTATCGCCTCATTGATTTTATCCGTCACTTTCTTTGCTATACTATTATCCCATATAGTTGAAGCCAAGATCCTACCGTAGTAACCTAACCCTATAACACCTTCCAATACCAAACTATAATTAAATGTGAGGTTGTTTGTGATTATGTCATTAAGTAATATTGTACCTGTTCCTGATGCGTTATCTTTGGCTTTAAAATCTATCTTTATATATGGTCCAATGTAGTTGTTCATCTTTACACCAATGCCATATATATACACACCAGGCTCAGCACCTATGTATGCAAAAGCATTGGCTCCGATATTTATATCGGTTGTCTGGCTGAAGTTAAAGTTACAATCCAAATAACTATTAATCCGATCACCATCATAGGCGAAGTTAAACACAGGATTGCTTGTACCGGAAACTGTTATCTTAGCATTTCCAACAAGCATAGCCTTATCAAAATCTGCACCTTTACCAGCACCTTTTATACCATAGGTTATTGGGATTTTTTCAGTTATCTGTATAGGTATGCCAAAAACTATGTATGTCTGGGTGAATTGAAGCCCATCATACAAAATTTTATGTTCACTATACTTCTTTTTGATCTCTGCAGTGACTTCACCTACCAACTCAACATCGGATCCCATATTCAAATAAAAACCATCCAACTTTACATCGACACCGCTCCACCCCACATCCACATTCCAACCTATATGGAGATCCACATGAGGTCTCAACCTCAAAGTTCCTGTTAAAGATGATTTATTATCACTATCAAAATATATTGGACCGTAATCTTTTTGGTAATTTGTTTCCCAGTGCTGATCAAGATCACTCTTGTTGATGGCATAGATCTGATTTTTATCAAAATTTATTTCTAAATACTGCTGATTCGGATTAAATGGTATCCTCGATACCCCAGTGCTACTCTTGACTACCAATTCACTTTTCAGTAATTGCACAGGTGAAAATGGTTTGGTATTCTCAACAGTCAATGCAGTAGAAATATGACCACTTGGAATTATTTTTTCAATCGGTTCATTTACAGTAGTGATACGATATCTATCGTAAGCATTTGTAGGGCTACTTGGTTCTTTAGTTACACTTACAACCTTTCTGTAGAATATCGGATCAGATTTGTTTACGATTATATTATCCTTCTTCAATCCATCCAGTCTACCTATGAGAACCTGATCATCCGTCACCACTGTGAAGTTATCAAAAATGTTTGAATTTACATCATACTCAGATATATTCCTGTTATCCACCTTCGTACTATCAAAGATTAGCATTGCACCTGTTATGTCAACAATGGTAATATTGTCGTTCAGTCTCAATTTTGGTAGTATAATTGGCGTGATAATTCTATCGTCAGAAACATTTTCTATAGTACACTGCGTCCCATCAGATGAAACAGAATTACACCCCATCCAATTCACAAGTGTGTAGTTATCCTTGATATTTTTGACTGTCAGAGTGTATTTTTTGGTTGTAGTCTCAGATTTATTCAACCATACTATACTATCACTTATCGTTTGAGTTCCCGATACAACTTCCAAAGTTGCATTTGTTGGCTTTAAAATTGTGAGTTTTAGCATATTCTTTTGCATTGCCAATGTTGGATTACCTACTACAAGTCCAGAATCCCTGAAGGTATTTTCCAAAGCATTTTGTATGGATGCATTGTCTCCAGAATGGTATTTTTGAGATATACTTTGTAAAGTAGTATTACTAACTTTTAGCGGAGTATCGTTCGGTTTTAATGGATTATACTTCACAACTGTCCCAAAATATTTACCTGTAGTGGCTGCCGTTGAAACCGTTGATGACTAAACTAATTTATCAGAGATGTTGTCTAAAATATTCTCCAGATCACTGTAAGACAACGAGCATGAGGTATCAGAACACAAATGATTTACATAATTATATACAATGTCGGTAAGAAAGTGATATTCACCTTTCCAGCAGCAAGGTCTCCAACCTTTGCAAACCCTCTTATAACCCCCTTATTTGGTGTAGGTTTTGCATCCAATAATCCATTGTCATCGTAGTCAACATCTTCTCCACCGCTGACTATTACCAACACAATTTGATCGCTACCCCATCCCTTCGTGTTTGAAAAACTAAAAGTTCCCAATTTGTCTGTCTTTGTCTCCAAACATACAAAATCACTGTTGTAAGCCAATTCACAGATCTTCACATTTGCTCCAGATAGTGGCCCCAACATAGCGTGATTGCCGCTCGACAGTGTGTATGAACTATCCCCTGTACTACCACCCCCACAACCAAATAAGAAAAGTGATACTACTATGGATATCAAATAGGCCATAAAGATTTTAAGATTTTTTTTCATAGAAACCTCCCTTCATCCACACTCTTTTTCGTAGGGAGGAAATCAAGTGTGAATGGATGATAATATATTATACCATAAATTTTTAAAATTACCTTAAAACTTTATTGTTTTTGAAAAATTTTTTCTTGCTTTCACTGCAAAAATGATTAAATTATATTTCCATGAAGATAACTTTGTATACAACAATAGAAGAGGTAGTCAGAAATAGCCCCGAGGCAGTCAAATACCTAATGGATAAAAAGATCAGGTGTATCCGCTGCGGTGAACCGATATGGGGAACTTTGGGGGAGGTCCTTGAGGAAAAGAGATTTTCTGAAGAAGA
>FMSI01041300.1_pt1 | contig 31861 bp, 32 predicted proteins | sample 1504471 | NCBI WGS metagenome assembly FMSI01 (sample SAMEA4475357, study PRJEB15587) | soil metagenome | biome: Soil; feature: Field | place: India | collected 2015-03-11 | depth 0 m
CTATACACCAGCTCAAGAAACGCTGAAGCGCGTTGTCCTGACAATTAACCGCTGCCACCTTTTGTTGCTGCTTTACCCAATACAGGGGTACACCAGGCCATATACTTGGGATTCCTGCCCCTAATAATATCAAAATAGAGTTCTTGCAGCTCCCTGGTAATTTTACCTACTCTGCCATCGCCTACCTTACGCTCATCAACCTCCGTGATGGGGCTGACATGCGCCGCAGTGCCTGTAAAAAAAGCTTCATCCGCGGCGTAAAGCTCACTGCGGTCAATAGAGCGTTCCTCAACCTCTATGCCTAATTCATCTCGGGCCAGTTTTATAACCGTGTCACGAGTAATGCCCATAAGAATATTGTCACAGCTCGGCGGTGTCACCAGCCTACCGTCCAAAACTATGAAAATATTCTCGCCGCTACCTTCGGAGACATGTCCATCATGGGTTAGAAGAATAGCTTCATCAAAACCGCGTTCATTGGCTTCAGTCTTGGCCAGAGCGCTGTTCACATAAATGCCGGTGATCTTACCTCTGGCTGGAATCATAGTATCATCGACACGCCGCCAGGAAGAGGTACAACAACGTACACCTTTATCAGCATCTAGATAAGCCGGTAAGGTGGTAACAATAATAAAAAAATCATCTTCCAAATTGTGCAGGCGAACTCCTACGGCTTCAGAGCTTTTATAGGCCATAGGACGAATATACACATCTTCGCGGTAGCCACTCTTCTCCACTACCTTTGCCGTCAATTGACACAGTTCCTCAACCGTGTATGGAAGGTTTATTTTTAGAATCCGACAGCCCTTGTGCATACGCTCATAATGCTCTCTTACACGAAACAGATATAATTGCTTCTGCTCTTCGTTCCAATTTCCGCGTATGCCTTCGAAACAAGCTGTGCCATAGTGCAGAGCATGCGTTAGAATCCCAATTTTGGCTTCAGCAAGAGGCATAAATTGTTTTCGGAAATAAGCATATGGGGGCATCTTCCTATACTCCTTTTGGGATTACAACCAAAAAAGCCTGAACCTAATTATAATCTTGCGCTTTTTAAAATTACAAGCCCCACCGTGAAAGTGATGGGCTATCCAGTATGTAATCATTGTCACTTCTAGAAAACACATCTTTAAGGGCAAACATACGTCCGGTCTGAATCGAGGTGAAACCATATTTTTTACGAATTCGGTCAATAGCTTTATCTAGATAAGCCAATCGCTGTGGTATAAGATCGAAAAGATGAAGCTGTACGCCAGAACCAGTAAGGTTTGACACCCCAACCCCAATCAGACGCACCGCCTTCCGTTTACCCGCTAGGGCACGAACCAGCAGCTTGACAGCTCCAGCAAAGATAAGCTCACCAGCATCTACGGCGTGCTCCAAACGAAGGCGACGGGTAATAGTTTCGAAGTCAGCAAATCTCACTTTCAAAATTATACACCTAGCTCGCCTGTTCTGGTCACGCAACTCAGCGCCCACTCGCTCACAAAGATAACTTAGAATTGCTTGCAGCAATGAATAATCTAGCGTGTCGTGGGCGAAGGTAGTCTCACGGCTGATAGACTTAGCCTCGCCAGGCAATGCCACTTCCCGGTCATCTATACCGTTAGCATAGCGATGAATCACTACACCCAAAGCACCAAGTCGACTTTTCACCAGTTCAAGCGGCAGAACTGCCAGTTGGCCAATTGTAGTAATTCCCACCGCTTTCAACATTTGCTCTGTTTTCCTGCCAACACCGGGTAAACTACCTATTGGTAAAGGCGCCAGGAACTCCTTTTCCTGTTCTTTAGCCACTTCTATCAGACCGTCTGGCTTGCCCAAGTCAGAAGCGATTTTAGCCACCACTTTACAACTGGCAATCCCCACCGAGGCAACCAGATTGAGCTCTTCTCTGATACGCTCTTTTATCTTCAATGCCTGTTGTCGTGGTGAGCCATAAAAATCGCACCCGGTAACGTCAAGGTAAGCCTCATCCAGCCCCGCTGGCTCGAGATAAGGTGAAAAATCAGACAGAATAGACATGAATCTAGCTGAAGCATCACGATACCTGGGAAAGCTGCCTTGAAGAAAAATCGCCTGTGGACAAAGACGATAGGCCTGAGTCAGAGGCATACCAGCCCGAATGCCCAACGCACGTGCTTCATAGGAAGCCGAAGCCACCACGCCACGACGGTCAGGTCTACCACCCACTATCACTGGCTTACCTTTTAGCTCTGGAGCCAGCGCCTGCTCCACAGAAACAAAAAAGGCATCTAGATCTATATGAAAGATACGACGTGTCATGGTATATCTATGGTTATAGCGGCTTCAAGAGAAATCTTGAACAAAAAGCTGTTTGAGGCTCAGTCCCTACACCGGCCTTTTTGCGGGCTCCATTTTACATAGAGCTGCCCTTACGTAAGCTCCAGGACGGCCACCTTCTTGGGATCTACCCCCAGTTCTTTAAGCCCTCTGTTCCGCAATATTTCCAAAAGCGATCGAAGTTGTTCTTGTTCGCTTTCAGATAAAGCTGATATTATCCGCTGGATCGACTTTCTTTTCAGTGCCTGTTTATATGCCTGCTCTCCCTTTGGTGTTAAAGCGACCCTTACTAAGTTTCTTCTCTTCAAGTCTTTAGTCTTCTTTATGAGTCCAGCTTTTTCCATCCGACTGAGAATCCCGGAAACTGAGTGGGGCCGACGGAATAACGTTCGAGATATCTGAGCCGGCGTAACATCCTTACCGATAGCCTTTATAACAAACAAAACCTCAGCCTGCATACCGGGAATGCCGTACTGCTGGAGCTCTGTCTCTCTGGCGCTAAATATTATGTCACTCACCTGATGCAGCAGTGCCCACAAATTGTAATCCCGATTTACTTCTGTAGTCCGTGGCATGACTTCTCCTCTCTAACTTGTGCTCCTATGCAGCGAGATTAGACCTAACTTCGAACCCATTATATCAGCAACAATCCTGCAAAACAAATAAATGTAACGAGTACGAATGTTCTCAAAGTCACATAATTAACTACAATCTATCTTTAGTCTCCAGCTTAGAAACAACGGTTTTAACGCGGCGTTCAAAAACTACACGTTCCAGAAGCAACTGCCTCTGACATTTAAGACACCTTAGCCTGACATCAACGCCCATCCTTGTCACCTGCCATTCATCCCCACCACATGGATGCCTTTTTCGCAGGCGAACTACACTGCCACACTCTATTTCCGGCTTCTTAATAACCAACCTGGCTAACCAGATGATTAATCTTGTCTCTTAATTCTTCAGCACTGCACCTGGCAGCTTCAGCAAAATCCTTGCCCCTAGAAGCATAAATGATTTGACGGCCAGCCACGATGATAGCCTTCTCGCCTCGACCATCAACTCCATTTTTGACTGCGGAAGCCAACTCACCTCCCTGAGCTCCAATGCCAGGGATAAGTAGAGGCATCTCAGGACATAACTCCCGAACCCTTTTTAATTCCTCGGGGTACGTGGCACCGACTACCAAACCAATATTACCATACACATTCCATTCTTTAGCCTTACGGGCTACTCTTTCATATAGCGGTACGCCCTCGGAATCCAACATGTTCTGAAAGTCCATTGCTCCGATATTAGATGTCCGACACAAAATAAATACACCCTTAGCCTTGTACAGGATAAAGGGTTCTATTGAGTCGAAGCCAAGGTAAGGACTGACAGTAGCGGCATCAAAGCCAAAGGTTGAAAACAAAGCCTTGGCATAGGCCTTAGCTGTGTTGCCAATATCACCCCGTTTTCCATCACCGATTATCGGAATATGACTCGGAATATACTCAATCGTTTTTTGTAGGGTTTCAAGGCCTTTACTACCCAAGGCTTCGTAAAAAGCAAGGTTGGGCTTATAGGCACATACCAGGTCAGAAGTAGCATCAACGATAGCCTTATTGAACTCCAAAGCTCCAACTTTAGGCATCTGACTCGGGTCAGGGTCAAGTCCAACGCATAACAGGCTATTATTTCGCCGGCTAGCCGCCAGAAGCTTGTCAACAAACGTCACGTTTCGTCAAATTATAGCTTATTCGAGCAAAGCCTCCAAGACCAGCATTTAGATGGTCAGGAACTTTAGATTTGCAGCCTTTAACAATTGAAGGATGATGACTGCGATGCAGTAAACTACAAGATTGTGCAGGGACAGCTCTTTAGAGATAGCACCAGACAACCCAAGCAAGACAGATGGCCAGCACTCTAGCCTGACCTTTGGCTTCCCTGTAACTAATAAGCGCCCGGTTTCAAAATATAGCTTTGACCAGGTTTCAACACCTCCACCCCCACTTCGGGAGCTACCTGTTTGGCTAACTTTACGAACAAATCAGCATCCTGTGCCAGATAGGGAAATGTGCCAAAACGCATTGGTATCACTCTCGCTGGCCTTAGCAGCCGCAGACTCTGAGCAGCCTGATAGGCATCCATGGCTGAAACGCCACCTACCGGTAACAAAGCAACATGCATGGGATAAATATCCCCATATACCTGCATGCTTCCGAAGATGCCTGTATTGCCAGCATAATAGATCGTGGCACCACCTGGAAGCCTTACAATGTATCCAGTACTTGAGCCAGCCTGTGCCGAATGCTGAGCTTCAGTCATAATAATTCCAATTCCTTCAAATATAATCTCGCCGCCAATATTTATCCCAGAACCTCCGTACAAAATATACTCTGGTGCCAGTCCATGCGTTTTTAATAGGGCAGCAATTTCAGGCGTAGTCACAACCTTTGCACCAGTTGCTTTGGCAATAGCCACAGCATCAGCCAGGAGGCCGGAATGACTATTGCTTAATAAAATTATGTCGGCTGGGTAAACATCCGTTATCTTGACCGGACATTGAGGGTTACCATTTATCCAGGGATCAATCAATACGTTTTTCGAGTCGCTTGTCAGTTTGAAAGCGGTGTATCCCAGCCATGTGATGGCAACTGGCGTTTTCACCGCTGCCTTTTGAGCAGGTAGGAGAGCGGCTTTTGCCTCAGCGGCTTCTTGATATTTTACATAAAAGAAAACCATTAGGCCTATTAGGCAGAGAATGACGATTGCCAAAATTGGCACCCAAATCTTAACGTTTGATACCCATTTCATTACGTCCTCCTTTGAGTTCTCAAATTTTTGAGTACAAAGGAATTCTAGCATAAGCCGGATATTATAAACAAGCCCATCCGTATACGATCAGATATCATAGCAACAGACCCTAGGCATTTAAACAAACTGTTACTGGCAACATTTTTTAAGTTGCAACGCTATTCAGGTGGCATTATACTGTTGCTGGGCGGGAAAAATGACAGGCGATAAAATTTTAGTCGTTGAAGATGACAAGGCGCTATTAGATGTCCTTCAATATAACCTGAAAAAAGAAGGCTATACAGTACTTACTGCCACCAATGGCAATCAGGCTTTGGAAATGGCCAGAAATGAAAAACCACAGCTGGTTATACTTGATATCATGCTTCCGGAGCTCAGCGGTTATGAAATATGCCGTATTTTGCGCAAGGATATGACTATGCCGATTTTGATGCTTACTGCCAAAGTGGAAGAGGTCGATAAGATAATCGGCTTGGAAATCGGAGCTGATGATTACATGACTAAGCCTTTTAGTATGCGGGAATTACTTGCTCGTATCCGCGCGATGCTACGACGGGCTAAGATGACAGCATCACAAACGCCGGAGATAATCAACATTGGCAATCTTAAAATTGACATTCCAAGGCGTCAAGCCACACTTGATGATGTGGAGGTGAATCTGACACACAAGGAGTTCGACTTGCTGGCTTTTCTAGCTAAGAACAGAGGCCTGGTTTTCAGCAGAGAGCAGTTATTGAACAAGATATGGGGCTATGATTATGTTGGAGGCACTCGCACCGTGGATGTACACATCAGATGGCTAAGAGAGAAAATAGAAACCAATCCAGAGAAACCTAAGCGACTTATCACAGTGAGGGGAGTCGGATACAAACTGGACGGCTGAAGTGTTTAGCAGTCTTCAATGGCGCATAACAATCCCTTTTGTAGTGGTTGTCCTAGTCTGCATAGGCGCCCTGGGAATTTATCTAGTCAGTTCCATAAAAGACAGCCAAAGGAACAACCTTTTTTCACAACTTGAGAAGGAGGCTAGACTTGTGGCACAGGCAAGCTTGCCCCACTTCGCCTCCTGCAACAAGTATGAACTTGATAATCTGGCAAAAACAACTGGGAGACTAATCAATGCCAGGGTTACCATTATTGCCAGCGATGGCACAGTTCTGGGAGACTCTGAGTATGACTTTAAAACTATGGAGAACCATGCAGGATATCCGGAAATAATGAAAGCTGCCGCTGCTGGCGTTGGCATCAGCACTCGGTACGACACCACATTAAAGCAGCGGATATTATATGTGGCCGTGCCTGTTGTTGCCAACAGCGAGGTTATAGGAACAGCCAGAGTGGCCTTGCCGTTGGGTACTTCCCATATATCATTAAATACTCTGATAGCTAGCATTGCGCTAACCATGGTACTAGCGACGTCATTGGTAATCCTGGCAGCAGCCATAATTACCCGTAGAGTCGTCAATCCAATTAAACAAATAACTCAGGCAGCCAGAAGAATCGCTGCCGGGGAACTCGAACAAAGGATTCCAATTTTAACAAGCGACGAATCAGGTCAATTAGCTAAGGCCTTTAATGAAATGTCCTCAAGTTTAAAGGAGATGGTAACACAGATTTCTGAAGAAAGAAACAAATTGTCAAACATCCTCAACAATATAACTGATGGCTTGATAATGACTGACGCCGAGGGGCGCGTTTTGCGCATCAACCAAGCAGCTGAGCGCCTGTTCAATATTAAAGAAGTCAGAGCAGTGGGACAGCACCTTATAGAGGTAGTCCGTGACCATGATATAGACCGCATTTTGAAACTATGTCTAAAGACATCGAGACAACACAGCACCCAGCTTGAGTTGGGTATAAGCAAGCGGTTTCTGAGAGTCGTTGCGGTGCCAATTATGACTGACGTAGGTACTCTGACCGGAGCTGGTGTTATGTTTCAGGATCTCACCGAAATGAAGAGTCTCCAGACGATGCGACAAGAGTTTATAGGCAATATATCCCATGAGCTAAGGACGCCCCTGGCCAGTATAAAGGCTATCGTCGAGACTTTGCAGGATGGTGCTATTAACAGTAAAAAGGTCGCCAAGCACTTCCTAACAAGGATTGACAATGAGCTAGACAGGATGATGCAGATGGTATCGGAATTGACAGAACTTTCCCGCATCGAGACCAGTAGAGACGAACTGAAACCACAGATGGTAGACTTGAATGTACTCGTTGCTGATACGATTGCACGGCTCCAGCCACAGGCAGAGAGAAAGAAGGTGACTTTGTCAGCCAACTTACTCACCAGCCTTCCTTCCATCCATGCTGACAAAGACCGCATATATCAGGTCATAACCAATCTGGTCCACAATGCTATAAAGTTTACGCCTCCAGGCGGTAAGGTGAATATCTCTACAGAACTTTCTGAAAACTCTGTCTTAGTCAAAGTATCAGATACAGGCATCGGCATCTCCAAGGATGATTTGCCCCGTATATTTGAGCGCTTTTACAAAGCTGATAAAGCACGGGCTGAAGAGGGGGCCGGATTAGGACTAGCCATTGCCAAGCATGTTGTATTGGCCCACGGCGGTAATATCTGGGCTGAAAGTAAGGAAGGTAAAGGCTCCACTTTTTTCTTTACCTTACCACACAAGTAAAACTCCCAACAGAGCAGGGCACAAAGATTTAACAAATCCTTAACAAATCCTTAAACCGACCTTAAACATCACTTGTTATCCTTAATTCCAGACAGGATGAAAAAGGTGCTATTTGTCTGTGTCCATAATTCAGGCCGAAGCCAGATGGCTGAAGCTTTTTTCAACCATTATGCCATCGGAAAAGCTGAAGCCATTTCCGCCGGAACCCGACCGGCAAGCCACGTCGACCAGACCGTAGCTACAGCAATGCGAGAAATAGGTATAGACATAAGCTCAAAGCGACCTAAAATGCTGTTGCCTGAAATGTTAGAAGGTGCTGACAAGATTATAACCATGAATTGCAATGTTGAAGGTGTTTCTTTCGCCAGTCTCGGACTAACTGACGACTGGCAATTAAAAGACCCGGAGGGAAAACCTATTGAAAAGGTAAGGAAAATTAGGCATGAAATAGAGGCTGAAGTAAAGCAGTTGCTTATAGAAATGGAGGTGATATATGAGAAGACAGCGATACAGAAATGAGGCGTCGTATCCCTGCAATGATCCCGTTGTAACTCGGCGACCCTCTGGCTACGGCCGCAAAAAGGTAAATAAACCTGTGCCCAAGAAACCTGTCCAACTAAAAATGCAGTTGACATAGCCTATAATCTGCAAAAAAGGAAAGGAGAGCAAAGAGAATGTATTACAACAAAAAAGTCTGGTTTTTGATACCCTTAACTTGTTTGATTCTAGCCGGGATGATTTTGAGTGGATGCGGCCAGAAACTGTCAGGAACCATTACCGAAGCCGGCTCCACGACTGTTCAGCCAGTGGCAGAGAAACTGGCTGCTGCCTTCAAGCGTAAGCACCCAGAGGTCACCATAACTATTCAGGGTGGTGGCTCCAGCGTGGGTATTAAGGCAGCGGCGGACGGTATTGTAGACATCGGTGCAGCCTCGAGGGAACTCAAGCCCGACGAGCCAAAACTGGTGAAACATCTGCTAGCCCGTGATGGTATTGCTATTATTGTTCACCCTAATAACCCCGTTACTGGACTTACCAAGGAACAAGTGATTAAAATATATTCCGGCGAAATTACCAACTGGAACCAAATCGGTGGCAGTAATGCTGCCATCACCGTGATTTCCCGAGAAGAGGGTTCGGGGACAAGGTCTGCCTTCGAAGAGATGGTGATGGGTAAGACTTTAATAACTGCAAAAGCTATTCTCCAACCATCAAACGGCGCCGTTCGCACTGCGGTGTCAGCAACTCCTCTGTCCATTGGCTACGTTTCACTGGGCTCCTTGGATAAGACGGTTAAGGCTTTGGAAATTAACGGCGTTGCCCCAACCCCAGAAAACTGTAAAAATGGGAAATATCCCATTGTCCGTCCCCTCTACTTTCTAACCAAGGCAGAGCCGACTGGTCTGGTGAAGGATTTTATAGATTTTTGCCTTGGCCCAGAGGGACAGAAAATAGTTGAACAAGAGGGTTATCTCAGCGCAAAATAGAAGTTTATCACAGGCTTCTAATAGAAAAAACTTGTTAGCCCAGGCAATCCGAAGTGGGATTTAAGCAGAATCCCACTTCGGATCAGCCGCTAAATTTATTTTAAAGCTAGAACCTTGAAAATGTCTCGTCAACTTATAGATATCCTTTCACGGCGAGTAGTTTTTCTAACTGCGCTAGTAGCTATCTTGATTGTCTTTCTCATCGGTCTCTTCATTCTTCAGCAGGGGTTACCTGCCTTCCGTGCCATCGGTATCTTTAAATTCCTGTTTGGCACCGTCTGGCGACCAGGTATACAGGAGTTCGGCATCTTGCCTATGATCGTAGGCTCCATATACGTTACCATCGGTGCTTTGTTGCTTTCGGCACCTCTAGGTATAGCCTGTGCCATTTTTTTGGCTGAAGTTGCCCCATACCAGGTCCGCGGCGTGGTCAGAAATGCCGTAGAGTTACTTGTCGGGATTCCGTCGGTAGTTTATGGACTGGTAGGTATGATTATCATCGTCCCGCTTATTAGAGAATTGGGGGGTACCGGCTACAGTGTTTTAGCTGGAATTATTGTACTTACAATAATGGTTTTGCCTACTATTGTCAGTATTAGCGAGGATAGTTTGCGCGCTGTGCCAACGAGCTATAAGGAGGGCGCCTTGGCCCTGGGGGCAACCAAATGGCAGACAATCTGGTATGTCATGTTACCGGCAGCACGCTCAGGAATAATGGCTGCAATAATCCTGGCAATGGGCAGGGCTATTGGCGAGACCATGGCGATGATTATGGTTATCGGCAACTCCATTCTCATCCCGATTTCACCCTTAGACCCGGCTCGCACTTTAACCGGTAATATTGCGGTGGAAATAATGTATGCTGGTGGTTTGCATGAAAATGCCCTTTTTGCCACTGGCATCATCCTTTTCCTATTGATTATGGGACTTAACAGTTTAGCTTTTGTTGCCAGGAGACATCAATAATGAGGCTATCAACCAGGACAACACAGAAGATAGCCTTTACGGTGGTCTGGCTCGCTGGCATCTTCACTTTGCTAGTTTTGGTAATTATTATCCTTTATGTCTTAGCCCAGGGCATAAGACACTTAAATTGGGATTTTCTGGTTACACCACCTGCAGGTGGACTTAGTGGTGAAGGTGGTATTTCATCAGCTATAGTCAGCACTATTTACATTATCGCACTAACAATCGCTATTGCGGCGCCTCTCGGTCTCGGCGCAGGTATATATTTATCCGAATACGCTACCGATAACTGGATTACTAGGGCAATAAGGTATGGAGTGGAGACCCTGGCCGGCGTACCGTCAATTATCTTTGGGCTCTTCGGCTTTGCTCTCTTTGTCACTGCCTTACACTTCAACTTCTCAATCCTGTCTGGTGCTCTGACTTTGGCCTGTCTGGTATTACCAACTTTTATTCGCACTACTGAGGAGGCCATAAAAGCAGTTCCAAATTCATATCGTGATGCTGGACTGGCCCTAGCCGCTACCAAATGGCAAACAGTGTCCCGAATTGTACTGCCGGTAGCTTTGCCTGGCATAATAACTGCTGTCATACTGTGTGTAGGAAGGGCTGTAGGGGAGACCGCCTGTCTCTATGTTACCATGGGAGGCAGCGCCGCAATGCCGACTTCATTCCTCTCTAGCGGCCGTACTTTAGCTCTACATTTATATTATCTGGCCTTGGAAACAAGAGCATTGGACAAGGCTATGGCTACTGGTGTAGTCCTGATTATCATCATTCTGGTCATAAATCTGTTAACCAACTGGCTTGCCCAAACCTTTCGTGCTAGAATGTTAGGTAAGAGGTAGATGGACCCGAAGATAACAACAAAGGACCTTGACTTTTTTTACGGCAACAAGCAGGCACTAAACAGGATTAACCTGAACATCAGGGAATATTCCATCACTGCCCTCATGGGGCCTTCAGGTTGTGGCAAATCCACTTTCCTCCGCGCTTTAAACCGTATGAATGATACCATACCAAAAAGTCGCATTAACGGGCAGGTATTGTTGGACGGAGTTGATATTTATGCTCCAGGTATAGACGTTGTTGAAGTACGCAAGAGGGTTGGTATGGTGTTTCAGCAACCTAACCCCTTGCCCAAATCTATTTTTGAAAACGTGGCTTTTGGGCCCAGGATGCTCGGGATGAATCATAAGATAAAGCTTGCCGATATTGTTGAAAAGAGTCTAAGGGCAGCAGCCTTGTGGGACGAGGTTAAAGACGATTTGCACAAAAAATCTGGGCTGGACCTTTCCGGAGGTCAGCAACAGCGGCTATGCATTGCCCGCGCGTTAGCCATAGAGCCAGAGGTCATACTAATGGATGAGCCTTGCTCTGCCCTTGACCCCATAGCCACGATGAAAATCGAAGAGCTGATGCAGGAACTGAAGAAAAACTACACTATTGTTATTGTTACACATAACATGCAACAGGCAGCGAGGGTGTCTGAATGGACAGGCTTCTTCCTTATGGGAGAGCTGATTGAGTATGGTAAGACCAGGGACATATTCAGCCGTCCAAAAGACAAAAGGACGGAGGACTATATAACAGGCCGCTTTGGCTAAAGGAGGGGACGGTGCCTAGAACAAGTTTTGAGCGTCATCTTCATGAACTTCATGACGAGGTTCTAATTTTGGGCAGCATGGTGGAAAAGGCTATAAGCCGCTCGGTAGAAAGCCTTAAAAAACGAGACTTAGAACTGGCAAGGCAGGTAATCGCTGCCGATACTGAGATCGACATGAAGCGCTATGAAATCGAGGACAAGGCTACTGAGCTTATTGTTACACAGCAACCTATGGCCGGCGATTTGAGAATCATTATAGCCGTACTAAATATAATAGTTGACCTTGAAAGAATAGGCGACCATGCTGAAGGTATCGCTAAAATCGCGATAATGATAGGCGATGAGCCTCCATTGAAACCTCTTATTGATATACCAAGGATGGCAGAAAGAGCCATCGATATGCTTCATAGGAGCCTGGATGCCTTCATTAAACATGATGCGCAGACAGCTAGGCAGATTGTCGCTGAGGATGACGAAATCGATGCTCTGTATGACCAGGTCTTTCGAGAATTGCTTATCTTTATGATGGAAGACCCAAGGACCGTCACTAGGGCGACTCGGCTCATCTGGGTAGCACACAATCTGGAACGCATCGCCGACAGAGTTACTAATATCTGTGAACGAGTTGTTTTTACTGTAACAGGGAAGATAGAGGAACTAGCAGTTTCTAATTACTGATTTACCAACCGTCACATCGTTCAGCTTTAACAAAGGAAGATACCCCTTGCGCTTCCAATGTTGCGACCTAAAACACTGCCTAGTCTGATATAATTAATGCCAAATGGATTTTTCGCAGGCCCAAAACTACGTTCTAAGTTTCACCGACTACGAAAAAATCCCGGGCATTGCCTATACATCGGCTAATTATGACCTACGCAGGATGGAAAAACTCCTTCATCCATTGGGGAATCCACACCTGGAGACAAAAACAGTCCACATAGCTGGCACGAAGGGCAAAGGGAGTACTGCCGCTATGATTAACCAAGCGCTCCTGGCTGCTGGTTACAAGGTGGGACTGTACACCTCACCACATCTCCACACTATAAGAGAACGTATTAGAATCAACAATACCTTCATTCCCGAATCTGAGTTCGCTGCCCTGGTAACGGAACTTAAGCCGATAGCTGACGCATTAAATAAAGAATTGACTTATGGTGAGCTAACCACTTTTGAGCTGCTGACGGCTGTTGCCTTTGCCTACTTTAAGAAATACCACGTTGATTTTCAAATACTCGAAGTAGGCCTAGGAGGCAGGCTTGATGCCACCAATGTGGCTAAAGGCGATGTGTGCATAATTACATCCATCAGTCTTGACCACACTGATATTTTAGGTAACACCGTCTCCAAGATAGCCGCAGAGAAGGCAGGCATAATTAAGCCCGGCTGCACAGTGGTCAGTGCCCCGCAAGTTCAGGAGGTAACCGAGGTTATTGAGCAAGTCTGCCACCAACAAAAGGCAAGATTAATTCAAGTGGGCAAAGATACTACTTTTCGCAAGATAGGTGGTGACATAACTCAGCAAAGGATAGAAATCCAGAGCAGAAAAGCAATATATAGCCTGACAATTCCACTGCTGGGTGACCACCAGATGGAGAATGCAGCCACGGCTGTGACCGCTTTAGAGGCTTTAGCATCGCTCGGAACAAGGATTCCTCCAAAGAAAATAGTTCAGGGACTTCGCCAAGTGGCTTGGCCTGGAAGATTTCAGATCCTGCACCGAGAGCCGCTGGTAATTATCGATGGAGCTCACAATGCCTACTCGATGAGCAAATTGGTCGAAACTGTTAATAAATATCTTAACTATAACAGGTGCTTTATTATTTTCGGGACTTCGTGTGATAAGGACATTGTCGGGATGGCACAAGAACTCAAGCCTCTTGGCAACCACATCATCATTACTAGATCTTCCCATTCCAGAGCGGCTCCCATACCGACAATAGCAAAAGAGTTTGCCAGACTTGGTACTAAAGTGGAGATAGCCAAAAACGTTTCCGAGGCTCTATCACAGGCTCTATCTATAGCCGAAAAGACAGACCTTGTATTGGTCACCGGCTCGCTCTTCATTGTAGCTGAAGCACTAGACTATGCACATAAATCGGGGCTTCACACTATTCGCTAGAACCCTCAGAGACAGAAGTGGCCGCATCTTCAGGCAATACCTGTGAAAAAAGGCGTTGTAATGCCATAGTATGGCTGCAAAGTCCTCTCTGGGAAAAGAAATAACATGTACAATGCCATTTCCTACTTTTAAAACTAACCGTGTAAGTGTTGTGCTCCCCCCTGAAACTAGCTATGAATTCTGATAGGGTGACACGGTCAGGCTCTCCAGCATAACGTCTGGCTTTTTCCACTTTTCCGATAAGACTTGAATGCATCAGAAAACCTCCGCAATAAGTATATTACGCAAGTACAAAAATGTCCACGAACGCTACGTGTTTCGCCTTGCTTCAGACCTCCGTCTCAAGCTACAATACAAGGATTATTCAACATCTTCGAAGGAACAAAAATGCGTGACATGCTTACAGATGCCTTAAAGGGACACAATGCCGATTACATCGAGATTCGCCTCGAAGAAAGCTATGCGACTCGTCTCGTTTACCGCGGAAGAAGGTTGGAGGAGATAGGTAAGACATCAAGCATGGGCGGCAATGTGCGAGCTCTCGTCAACGACGGCTGGGGCTTCGTTACCTTCAATAGCACCAGTGCTCTTCGAGATAAAATACAATTAGCCATAAAACAAGCTCAGTTTATCGGTAGGCAGTCCTTCAAGCTAAGTCAGATCGACCCGATAGTCGATGTGGTAACTCCTGGAAAGAAAAGTGACGCTGCAACCAACGTTCCATTGGCATCGAAAAAGCTGTTGCTTGACGAGTATAACGACATCATTCTGAGCACACCTAAAATCCAGACAACCAATATCAGCTATCACGACAGCCGAAGAAAAATAATCTTCGCCACTTCTGAAGGCACCTATATAGAACAAACCAAGACAGACCTTAACCTGCGCCTGACAGCTATAGCCGCAGCAGATGGACAGGTTCGGCAAATGGGAATGAGTTTAGGTAGTAGCGGTGACTTTTCAGTCATAGAGGGCCTGCATGAACAGGTAAGGGAAATGGCACAGAGGGCGGTTAGGTTGCTTTCAGCTCCACCGGCCAAAAGTGGCGAATATACTGTCGTCTTGGACCCAATCCTGGCAGGCGTATTTGTCCATGAAGCCTTCGGGCACTTATCCGAGGCAGACCATGTTCATGAAAATAAGCGACTACAGGAGCTAATGGTTCTTGGCAGAAGGTTTGGAGAAAAGCACCTCAATATAGTGGATGGGGCAGCTGTCCCTGGGCTGCGCGGTAGTTACAAATATGATGATGAAGGAGTCTTAGCAACCAAAACGTACCTCATCCGAGAAGGTATACTTGAAAGCAGACTGCACTCTCGAGAAACAGCAGCCAGAATGGGCGAAAAACCTACAGGCAATGCCAGGGCCATCAACTATGGTTTCCCGCCGATAGTCAGGATGACCAACACGTACATTGAACCGGGAACGTTGTCTTTTGAAGATATTATCAGTGACATCAAGGAAGGCATCTATGCAAAGGATTGGTATGGCGGCACCACCGCCCTAGAAATGTTTACTTTCTCCGCCGCTGAAGCCTATATGATTCGCAATGGCAAGATAGCGGAATTGCTTCAACCTGTGGTGCTCAGCGGCAATGTCTTTGTCACTTTAGGCAACATAGATGCCATTGGCAATGATTTACAGATGAGCCAGGGTGGGGGGTGTGGCAAAGGCGCACAATCACCTTTGCCAGTGTCCAATGGCGGCCCACATATAAGAATCCGCCATTGCCTAGTAGGCGGAGGATAGATGGAAGAGATTTTGTTACGCGCCAAAAAGGTGGCTGAACAGGCCGAAGTATATCAAGCATCTACTACCGTGACACCTGTTCGCTTTGAATCCAACCGACTCAAGCAAATCCAGAACAAAGAAAGCACAATCACCGCTTTAAGAGTTATCAAAGGTGGTCGGGTGGGCTTTGCTCAAGCTACCGGCCCAATTGAGCCATTAACATTAGTTGAAATGGCAACCGAGGCTTGCCAATTTGGTACGCCTGTTAAATTCACTTTCCCCAGCGTCAAGACCTACCCCAATATCGACACGTTTGATCCGCAAATAGATAAGGTAACTATCGAAGATATGGTACAGCTTGGAGAGCAACTCATCACAGTGATAAGACAACATACGCCGGACATTCTGTGTGAACTGTCAGTAATCAAAGGGGTCACCTCCGTCAGCATCATCAATTCCGAAGGCGGCCACATTAGCTACACCAAGAGCTTTTTTAATCTCAGTATTGAAGGCATGCTTGTAAAAAACGAGGACATACTCTTCGTTGGCGACAGCGACAGCTTATGCCATGCTATATCAGATTTCAAGCCATTAGCAGAAGAGATAACAAGACAGCTTGAGCTCGCCAGGAGGAATGTCAAGATATCAGCCGGTTTGCTGCCGGTTATTTTTACACCACACGGCGTGGCTAGCACTCTGATAGCTCCATTGGTCGCAGCTTTTAATGGGAAAAGGGTATATGACGGTGCCTCACCGTTAAAGGACAAACAGGGGCAGCAAATTTTTGACAAAAGATTTTCTCTGTGGGATGATGCTACTATACCTTACCGGGTAGCCAGCTATCCTTGCGATGATGAGGCAATGCCTGGCCAGCGAACGCCACTTGTCACTAATGGAACGGTGATGCAATTTTTATATGACCTCCAGACAGCAGCTCTGGCCAACACACGAAGCACCGGCAATGGTATCCGCCATGGTGGTCTGCCGGCGCCTTCTCCCAGCTCTCTAATTATAGAAAAGGGTGATAGTTCTTTTGAGGACATGATAAAAGATATACGTGAAGGTCTAATTGTCGAGTTTGTAATAGGTGCCGAACAGGGCAACATATTAAACGGTGACTTCAGCGGCAACGTTCTATTAGGCTATAAGGTTGAAAGGGGTGAAATAGTGGGTCGAGTAAAAGATTGCATGATTTCCGGAAATGTATACCAGGTGTTAAAGCAAATTGAGGCAGTAGGGCAGGACACACGCTGGGTTGAAGGTTTCATATCGACACCAAGCCTCTACTGCCCCAGACTATCGGTAGCCACTAAGGCCGTGTAAGTTTAGTTCAAACAACATGAAAAACGCAATTAGATTTTATAAAGAACCACATCCTAAAGCATGTGACCTGATTGCAGCCTGGCCTGGAATAGGAAACGTGGCACTTATAGCAGCTAAGTATCTTAGAGATAAGCTAAATGCCGAGGAGATTGGGGAGGTTGAGCCTTTCGAGTTTTTTGACCCCATTGGCATTATGGTCAAAAACAACATCATCGAGGCACCACAATTCCCGGAAAACAAATTCTATTACTGGCATAACCCAGACTCCGAACGAGACTTAATTTTCTTAATTAGTGATGAACAACCAAGCTTCAAAGGTTATGAGCTGGCTAATTGTGTCCTTGACGTTAGCCGAAAACTTAAGGTAAAGATGATATACACCTGCGCTGCAGCCATTGCCAGAATTCATCACACCGAAAAACCGAAGGTGTGGGGAGCCGCCACAAATCATAAGCTTATTGAGGTATTAAAAAAATACGATGTTGTTCTCCGCGGCGATATTCAGATTGCTGGACTTAATGGACTGTTTTTAGGAGTAGCAAAGGAAAGAGGTTTTCAAGGCATATGCCTGTTAGGTGAAGTGCCATCTTACACCAGTCGAATACCCAACCCAAAAGCTGCCCTGGCAGTGCTTGACATACTGATTAAGATACTCGGCATCAATGTAAACCTGGATGAACTCGCCAAACTAGCCAAAGAGTCTGATGAGGAAATGAAAAAAATAGCCGCTGAAGCCATGGGGGAATATATTGACCGGTACACCAAACCCGTATGGCCGCCAGAAGATGAGGAGGAAGATGAGGAGGACGAGGAGGAATTGGAGTAAAAATGGTAGCCAGAACGTCGCCACGCTTGCAGTTTATTGCGGAAATCTTCGACTCATGTAAGCCTATAGTGAACTCCAATCTGGTTCACTTATCGGATTTGAATGCCTCAGAACTTAACTTCGTCAAAGAATTCTGGAGGAAAACGGACGTAGCGAGACGTCATCAAATCATTTCTCAACTCATCTACCTAAGCAGCATTGATGTCAGACTCGATTTCAGCAGTGTCTTCGTTTTATGTGGGCATGACCCTGATGAAATGATTAGGGTCAAGGCTATTGCCACTTTGGAAACGGAAGAGAATTACCGCCTGATCGACCCGTTAATACACTCATTGAAGGAAGATAGCTCCTCCAAGGTACGCGCAACAGCAGCTACAATTCTAGGCAAATACTCCCTTTTGAGCGAACAGGGTAGTTTACCTGCTCATTTTAGAGACCAGATATACTCAGCCTTGCTAGACGTACTCAACAATAAGGCCGAAACCGTTGAAGTAAAGCGCCGGGCACTAGAGGCTATTTCGCCTTTTAATCTACCAGAAGTAAAAAAACTCATTGAAGAAGCCTATCAAGCCAATGACATAAAGCTGAAAGCAAGTTCATTGTGTGCCATGGGGCGTAATTGCGACCCGATGTGGCTGCCCATTCTGCTCAGCGAATTGAATAGCACTGAAGCGGAGATACGGTACCAGGCAGCTACTGCCTGTGGTGAAATCGGTGATGAGAAAGCCATACCTTACCTGCTCGAACTTATTGATGATGACGATGAACGAGTCCAGGAGGCAACTATAAAGGCGTTAGGACAAATAAAGGGTGAACAAGCTAAGCAAGCTTTGAAAAAACTTTTAAGAAATCGCCAGCCTAGAATCCGCGAGGCAGCTAAATCAGCTCTGCAGGAGATACTGTTTTGCGAAGACCCTCTATCTCAGGAGCTTTAACTAGACAGCAAACATTAACAGGGAATAAAGTGAGGCTACGCCCGAAACGACTGCAAGACGCTGCTAACGACTATAGCTGGAGGCGAGATGCTGAGTTATGTAGCCTCGATGCCACCACCCCGATATCATGCTCCTTCGAAGAATTTCTGGAGAATTATATCGAAGAACTGTACCACCCCGGCCCAAGCTGCCGGTTCGCTATTGAAACCCTTGACGGAAAACACATTGGCAACTGTGGTTATTTCAACATAGATGAAGTTAAGGGCCAGGCGGAAATGGGCATCATGGTCGGTGACAAATCGTTCTGGAACCAGGGCTATGGGGCTGATGCCGTACTAACTTTGATCGACTATATGTTCTCACAAACAAAGCTGAAAAGAATCTACCTTAAGACTTTAAACTGGAATATCCGAGCCCAGAAATGCTTCCAGAAATGTGGCTTCGCCCCCTGCGGGCAGCTTACAAACCGTGACCATACTTTTATACTTATGGAAATCTACAGCCCTGTGCACCGACAAGGACAAACCAGATAAAAATTTAGAAGCACCCATAAACAATCATCGAAATAAGTACAGCTCGGTTTTTACCAGCGATTTTGTGAGTTTCCCGTGTTGCTGAAGTCCGGCACTACGAAGTAGTGCCTCATATAAAGCACAAACTACAAAGATAGCCGGGCTTTAACTTGCCGTCAATGTACGAAAATTGGGTTCCTATCAGTGATAATTCTTCTGGTAATAGCTAACTGATGGCGCGTATGTTTAGGAAGAATGAATGCAGCCTGATGACTTAACCCGTCATACGACCTTGGCTTCTTCAACATCCTGGCTGAAATCCTGCTATCTATTTCTTCCGGCAGTAACTTGATAGGACTAATAGTTTGAGACGCCGTAGCAAATCCCCAAAGGTCAACGAAGGAGGGAACATAAGCTTGATAGGGGCAAACTATGGAAAAAACACTTTTCAAAGTATTTATAATCGCAGTGAAGTTTCGCAAATTAGTCCATCCAGAAGCCCCAGACTGGACAGCTATAATGCCTTCAGAACTCAGCTTATCTTTGACTAATTGATAAAATTCCTTAGTATATAGCAAACAAGCTGGCCCCTGTTTTAGAGGCTCAACCAGGTCGATTACGATAACATCAAACCTATCAGTGGTCTTTTCTAAATATGTCCGAGCATCTGCTATCTGAAGTTCCACACGTGAATCTTCGAAAGCCCCCCTGTGGAAAGAGACAAGAAAGCGACGGCAGATATCTATTACCTGCCTATCGATATCCACCATAACCACTCTTTTCACCGTCTTATGGTTCAGCACCTCACGAAGAGTGGCCCCCTCACCACCCCCAGCAATGAAAACCGTCTCCGGCCATGAATGGCTCAACATTGCCGGATGAACCAGCGCCTCATGATAGATGAACTCATCACGCTCGCTGGACTGTATCTTGCCATCCAAGACTAGACAAACTCCGAAGCTCCTAGTCTCGATAATCTCAACAGACTGAAATTCAGTTCGCCCTGAGAATATTACCCGCTTAATTCTGTGGAGCTGGGCAAGGTCAGGGCTGACCTCATCATATAACCATTCACGTTTATCGGAATCGTCTAGACCATTCATTATATGTCACAGCCAACTTGAATATTTTGCAAAACGCCCCTTTTCAACTCAATAAGCGAGGGATTCTTCGATCCTAGTTTTTCTATCAGCGGTTTCACAGCTAGCTCAGGCTTTGTGGAATCCCCGCAGGTGAAAATGTCTACAGCGGCATAGCCATATTCTGGCCAGGTATGAATGCACAGATGCGATTCGGAAATAACCAACACGCCGCTTATACCGTGAGGGCTGAATTCATGGAAACATTCATTTACTACGGTAGCTCCGATTTTCTGGGCAGCGTCGCGAAGGCAACTTTTAAGGAGATCTAGGTCATTGAGCACCTCCGCATTACAATCTTTGAGTTCCAGCAGTAAGTGTCTTCCGAGAGCATTCAAATCACCGTCCCTCCTTTAGATTTTTAGATTCTTGATGAAGTTCTCACCTCCAATCTGAAAGGGATTACTACAACAGGCAGTAATTTTATATTCTGCATCTAGGATTTTCAAGACCTTTTTACCGAAAAAGACTCTTGACAAAGGTGATTTCACACTGTAAAATCAAGCAAAACCGAGAAGGAGGTGAAAAGTGAGAAAAACTGTCGGTGTTCTGTTTGCCTTGGTGCTGGCAGCATCCCTTATCCTGGTTCCAGTGGCTGTTTTTGCTCAAGATCAGCCGGGGTTTGGTGGCTTAGCTAAATGTGAGCAGGAGCCATTCCCGAAGTGGTGGAAAAATGATATTTCCCGCCATCTTTACCTTAATCATTGGGGCAGGACTCCAATTCAAGCTATGTCTCGCCTTGCCGGACTATGCAGCCCTGACGTCCTGTGCGCCCAGCTAGGCACAAACTGCCCCGGGAAAAACCCACTATACGGGGACCCAAATTCGTGCTGGCCTGGAGGGTGTCCTTCATGTCGCAGTAAGGAACAAGGCTGTCTAGCCTGCTGTGACGACGCAGCGGCATGCGCTGACTCAAAGTGCAACCCTGCTTGCGATGTGTTAGGGGTTACTGAATGCCAGCTTCCCGCCTGCTGCAAATGCAATGATGAATTAGTATGGAAAGATAAACTACCGCATTGCGGCGGCTGCTGGGGCGTGAGTCTAGCCTTCGCCAACAAGAGCTGGGCCGCCTGCACCATTAGCAAACACCACAGGGTCAATGATTCGCATCCGAACCACTTCGGCACCAGCGAATGCTACGGCGGCAACAAGGGTGGCGATTGGGGGCTTTCAGGCTGTCCACATACGGAGTGTTGCACACTGACCTGGTGCCTCCAGGACAACCTGTGCGTCAACCCGTTGGCCAACAAGTAGATACATCTCTAAGAAGCCAATATAACTTTGTAAAGCCAGAAACTCTGGCGCGGCTTGAATACAACCTGTGCCAGAGTTTCTCTTTCATAGAGCAATTAGTACCCATAAATGGTGCCAGTATCATTTTGGGCACACCACAGTCAAAAGTCTAGCACTACAGCAACAAGAACTACGAGCTAAAAACATTGCCTGAATTTACCGACCTAACCCTAACTACAGTATATGCGGCCTCTGGACAACCGGAGGCCGGAATCATAAAGGGACGTCTTGAAAGCGAAGGAATCCCTGTTATTCTTCGCTATGAGAGCATGGGGCTTATATACGGCCTGACCATTAATGGGCTTGGGCAGGTAGAGGTACAAGTGCCATCCTTTCTGGCCAAAGAGGCAAAAGAAATTTTGGGTATAAGCACTCCGCCAGCAAAGCAATGACTAGACTTTCAGACCAAGCTCCTGATAAAGGGCTTTGAAGTCAAAATGTCGCTGTAAAAGATTTTCGAATCTCCGTAGTTTCTCCGCTCCTCGAAATCTTGCCTTAGCTAAAGCCTCTTCAATTCCAGCTATAACTGCAGATATGTCCTGACTGAGTACTATTATCGGCACGTGGTTCTCCTCAGCCCTGGACATGACTGTAGGCAAAGGTCTTACCCCACCACTGAGTATAAGACATTTTGTTGAAGTCTGTAAGGCGGCCAACTGCATATCAGCACGCTCACCTCGAACCACCACGGCCTTGTTCGCCTTGCGGCTGAAATAGTCTATCCCGGAGTCGGGAGTCATAGCTCCAAGCATAATGTTCTCCACTATCTCACCTGCCTTATCAGGACAGCATAATATTTCTCCGCGAAGAGTTTCGGCTAGTTCACCGACAGTCACACCCAGCAAGCCCCTGACCTCTGGAAGTATACCCAGGACCCTTATTCCTGACCTTTGTAATGAGCCCGACAGCTCCTGTTTCACCACTTCTATTTGTGGCTCGGGTACAAAGTTGATGACAACCCCGATTAATCGCTTCTCTAACTTTTTGCCTATCTGGACGATTTTCGATAGCTCCGAAACGGAATAGTAACAAAGCACAACTATAACTCTGGCATCCAGGGCGTCGGCAATACTGTAACAAGCCAGAGTAGACACTTTGTCCCTGTCCAAGTTACCTAAACCCTCCATGAGAATAACATCTTTACCCCGTGATATTTGGCGGTAGGCCTGTCTGAGTCTCTTAACAAAGTCGTTCGCATCATCAGTTAAACCCCGCCACAATTCCTTTGGGGATAAGCGGATATAGCATAATTGCTCTGTCGGCTCTGTCAACATCAAGGCTTCTCTAACAAAAGCTGCATCTTTATAGCCATTGGCAGTGTCTTTTCCAGAAAGCTGGACCGGGATAAAGAAACCGACTTTTATCCCTTGTTCAATTAATCGCCTGCCGATACCAGCACACAGAGCTGTCTTTCCAGAATCTTCCGTTGTAGATGCTATGTATAAAGCTACCATGCTCCCTCCTGCCATCTAGGCCGTGTAATTATATTAACTTTGTTTCGCTCTTTACAAACCAGGGCAAAGCAGCCTATAATATGTTTCGAACATTGGTGATAGACTGAGAGTTTCCGAAACTCTCAGTTTTTTTACTAGCTTTCAGACAGGAGAGCTCACATGAACCAGAAGAAAATTCTCATAACCCAAGAGGGCTTAGCCAAATTGCGCTCTGAACTGGAGTACCTTCGGTCGGTGCGAAGACCTGAAGTTGCCAGCAAAATTAAGCGGGCTCGAGAGATGGGAGGCACCGAAAACAACGCTGAGTATGAGGATGCCAAGAATGACCAGGCCTTTGTAGAGGGCAGGATCCTCATGCTAGAAAACATCGTCAGGAATGCTACAATCATAGAGTCGCCGAGTTCGCCAGGAGTAGTTGAACTGGGTGATAAGGTACTAATCCAGAACCAGGATGGCAAGATAGAACAATTCACCATTGTGGGCAGTACCGAATCTAACCCTATTGAGGGAAAAATCTCAAATGAATCACCAGTAGGAAAGGCCCTTCTGGGCAGGAGAATTGGCGAGACAGTTGAAGTATCAACCCCGGCTGGGACCCTCAACCTCTTGATATTGGACGTAACTTAAAAATCATGGCAAGATTGCAGCAAATTGCCCGGCAGCGTTTAGAAAAGCTGGAAAGAATCCGCCAGCAAGGAGTAAATCCCTATCCCCACTTCTACCACCGCAGCCACACAATAGATGAAGCAATAAATCTCTTCAAGAATGTAGAGGCAAGTCCTCAGACTATTCCAAACCCGGAATTGAGTCTAGCTGGTAGAGTTACAGCTATACGCTTTATGGGAAAACTAGCCTTTTTCGACATCCGCGATGGCTCAGGCAAAATTCAACTTTATTTCAGCTATGACCGCCTCGGTAACGAAAAATATGAATTTCTTCACAATATTGACATCGGTGACATCATTGGTGCTACAGGTAAGCTCTTTCGAACCAGGACTGGCGAAATCACCCTTGAAGTAACGGAGTTCTTAATCCTGTCTAAATCTCTGTTACCGCTGCCTGAGAAATGGCACGGGCTGGTTGATGTTGAGAAACGATACCGACAGCGTTATTTAGATTTAATTTCCAATGAAGAAGCCAAGCCTGTTTTCCAGCTCCGCAGCCGAATAATATCAGCTATCCGACTTTTTTTGGACAGGCGAGGATTTATTGAAGTAGAAACCCCGGTATTACAACCGGTGGCTGGCGGTGCGCTCGCCCGCCGCTTTAAAACACACCACCACGCCCTCAATGAAGATTTGTACCTGAGGATTGCTCTGGAACTTTACCTTAAACGGCTAATAATCGGTGGCTTTGACAAAGTCTATGAGATCGGAAGGGTATTCCGCAATGAGGGCATCTCAACAAGGCACAACCCGGAATTCACCATGCTGGAACTCTACCAAGCCTATGCTGATTACAATGATATGATGAAGCTTACGGAAGACATGGTTTACTACATTGCCAGAAAAATAATCGGCAAGGTTAAAATTAAGTTCAACAACGAGCTGATTGACCTCACACTTCCCTGGCAGCGCCTCAGCCTGCGTGAAGCAATCAAGGAGCGCTGCGGTATTGATTTCATGGACTATCCAGATGCCACCTCTCTGCGAAAAAGGATGGAACAACTGGGAATGGAGGTTGACCCCAGTAAAGACAAAGGGAGACTGGTGGACGAGCTCATTTCCACCTTCGTTGAACCCAGCATTATTCAGCCCACCTTCATACTGGACTATCCGGTGGAGATGTCACCTTTGGCCAAGAGGAAACGAGATAATGACCGACTGGTAGAACGTTTTGAACTCTTTATTGGCGGAATAGAAATTGCCAATGCCTTCACCGAACTTAACGACCCTCTAGAACAGAGAGACCGTTTCCACCAGCAGATAGTCATGCAGTCCACTGAAGCAATAAAGGGAACAGATTACGAGGAACCGGAAATTGAGGTCATTGACGAGGATTTTCTTCAGGCATTGGAATATGGCATGCCACCGACTGGTGGTCTGGGTGTAGGTATTGACCGATTAACAATGCTGATGACCGATAAGCCGTCCATCCGTGAAGTTATCCTTTTTCCCCAACTGAAGTCGAAGCAGCCAGAAAAAGATGTTTAGCTGCACTAAGTCCATTGAGGTCATTTGATGCTCGATATCAAACTAATCCGTGAAAATCCCGAATCAGTACGCCAGGCGCTGGAAAAGCGCGGCGAACACGCACCGATTGACACCATCCTGAGCCTAGACGAGCAACACCGCCAGAGACTGCATGAGATGGAAACGCTCAGGGCACAACGCAACCAGGTGAGCAAACAACTGGGCAAGATGGCCGAAAAGCCGCCTCAGCTAATCGCCGATATGCGTCAGCTCGGTGAAAAAATCGCTTCACTCGAAATAGAGATACAGCGGCTAGAGGCTGAGCTGGAAGACCACCTATTGCGACTGCCCAATATCCCCGCTGACGATGTGCCAGTCAGCAAGGACTCGCAGGGCAATATAGTAGTGCGCTCCTGTGGGGAGCGGAAGGAATTTTCCTTTACCCCACTCCCCCATTGGGAGCTGGGGGAGAAGCTAGGAATAATAGATTTCCAACGTGGTGTCAAACTTTCTGGGAGCCGCTTCTACATCTTGAAGGGACTGGGAGCTCATCTGCAGCGGGCACTCATCGCCTTCATGCTAGACCTACATGTAGACGAACACGGCTACACCGAAATCTATCCCCCCTTCATGGTCAAACGCGAATGCATGGTTGGCTCTGGAAACCTGCCTAAGTTTGCCGATAACCTGTATCACGATGAAGAGGATGATTTCTGGTTTGTGCCCACCGCTGAAGTACCCCTCACCAACCTGCACCGGGATGAAATCCTGCAACCGGGCACTTTGCCTATTTACTACGTGGCCTACACTGCCTGTTTCCGCCGTGAGAAGATGGCTGCCGGCAAAGACACTAGGGGCATCAAAAGAGGGCACCAGTTCGATAAAGTGGAGCTTTACAAGTTTGCCGAACCGGAGAACTCGGACAAGGAACTGGACAAGATGGTGAAGGATGCCGAGGATGTATGCCGCCGCTTGGACATACCATATCGCGTAGTTCAATTATGCACCGGTGATCTAGGCTTCGCTGCCGTGAAGTCCTTTGACATCGAAATGTGGGCTCCTGGGTGTGGTGAATGGCTGGAGGTAAGCTCGTGCAGCAATTGTGGTGATTTCCAGGCCAGACGGGCCAATATACGCTATCGCCCTGAACCTGGTGCCAAACCACGCTTTGTCCACACACTTAATGGCTCCGGGCTTGCTCTACCTCGAGTAGTTATTGCATTACTGGAAAACTACCAGCAGGCTGATGGTAGCATAAAGATACCTGATGTGCTCAAGCCATATATGCGAACCGATGTAATCAGGGCTTGACTGCCAAACAGATAGTAAAGGCTAATTGGAAAACAAGCACAAAAGTGGAAGACGAGTTTAAATTACGGTATTCCTGCCCTTGCTGTGGCGCTAAAACGAGAATCAAGTCCGGTCACTGTCCCAACTGCGGCTACATTGGCCCTATGGAACACAAAGACATACGCCTACGGGGAACTGACAATTATGGCATAACTATAACTGTGGAGCCGCCGACGGTGCCCGGGGAAAGAAGGGGTCAGAAACCCCCTAAAGCCCTGAGCAGGCTAGCACATTACATCTGCCCACACTGTGGTACCAAAACTAGCCAAACCTACGGAACATGTCCAAACCGCAGTTGTGGTTACACCGGCACCATGAAGACAAGAAGCGAAAGATAACGTCGGGGCTGAAGCAGAGAGCGTTGAATCTTAAACCTTCTCCAGAAACTGTTTTATCCGACGCCTGGCACAGCCCTACTATCCAGCCAAAATAGTTCCACCAATTATAGTACAGCCCTTTAGAGCCGCTTCAATTGGTAAAAAATCCAGCAATGCTGATGCGAGCACTTGACTTTGTCCAAATATAAAGTTAGGATAGGATTTAAAACCATATTAATAGAGACTTAAGCTGCAGACTTCCCTGAAAAGCTAACATACTTTCGGAATCACAATGTAATGTCACCGATGAATCTAACACCCAGAAATCAAAAACCCCCTGACGGACTTCTGAATTCGCCCCAGTCATCTGATACTCTTTCCTGGCAGAAATGCAAACGTGAAGGCTGCTCCGGTACAGTCAACCCCCAAACCGGAAGGTGCCAAAGTTGTGGGATGATGTATGGAAAACTATCGCATCAGACCTCGCAACAGCAACCAACAAGCCGAACTAGCCCTAAATATAGAAGGCAATTACCGAAGAAAGAAGCACAATCGAGCCAAACGACTCAAGTCTATGAGCCAAGCAATCAGCCCCAACCGTCACAGCGTCGGACAGTTTCGAAAATAAATGAGGCATACCACTCACCCACCAGCACGCCTAGCACAACAGTATTTAAACGTTCGCCGGATGGGGATAAGCTTAATCAACAGTCAAGCTTAAAACTACCAAAATTTTCTCTAAATGAAACAATTAAGTGGTGGTTTATAAGAGTCGCAGTAATCTTGATAATGCTAGCAGCTTCTTTACCGGCTATTGTGTATTATCTCAATCGCTCCGGCTTGTCAGAGACTCCATCTCCCCCACCTAAGCCAAATACTAGCTCACCCGCTATTTCTTCACCTACCACTGCGGTCACTTACTATACGGTTAACATAGGTGTGGCCACACGTGGTGGTAGCATAAAAATATCAGATGGCAGCGAGAAAACATGTGAGCCAGGGAGGCCGTTCAGCGAAGAATATAAGCCAGGCACAAAAATTACAGTGACCGCTATCCCCGCTGACGGCTGGAGATTCCAACGCTGGGACGGATATGCTTCGAATTCGAACTCCATTGACATCACTATCACAAAGCCCATGACAATCGCAGCACATTTTGAAGATATTGCGCCACCAAAGCTTTTGGATTTTGGCATCGGCCAAGTAACCGAAATATGCGCCTACGTATTCTGGAAGACTGCCGAACCCATAACAACGTACGAAATCAAATACGGGAAAAGCCCGGAATGCGAATTGTCCGGGCCATCAGGACAGCACAAGGGCACCGAGAACAGCGCAAAAATAACGGGCCTTGCGCCAGACACAAGCTATTTTTACAAAATAACTGTGAAAGATGCCAGCGGCATTGAAACAGTCTCGGAAACAAAAAAATTCACCACACTTAGCCCAATGCCGGCTGAAGTTGGCAACCGCGCTCCTGATTTTGCCCTGCCACAGCTGGGAAATGACTCATTAATCTATCTCAGCGATTTTCGGGGGAAAAAAGTTCTGCTTAACCTTTGGGCTACCAATTGTTATGGTTGCGTGCTGGAACTGCCCTATATTCAGGCCATCCATGAAACCCGTGAGGATGTAGCCGTGCTAACGGTATGCCTCGACAAAAACGTTGAAAACATCCTTAACTTTGGCAACAAACATCCAGAAATAACTTTCCTCATACTGGTAAATCAACCCAGCATACTTGGAGACTATCCTATTCGTGTAATGCCTACAACCTTTTTTATAGACCGTGGAGGAGTAATCAGAGCAATAAAAGTTGGCTTGCTCAAAAGCCTGGAGGAAATCAAAGCTATACTTGACTCCATCGAATAGTGAACTGTTTCGTCTGCTTGTGGCCCACACAGATTGCTCCACATTAATGCCACCCTTCATGGCTTGCTTTTTACAGCGAGGCTGAGGGCCCGCCACCGGGGGTAATCACTCATGAACCACAAATTACACTTATGTTATGATTCGGTGTATAATTAGGTGTAATTTATATTTAGTTAGATATGGTTGGTTAGCAATTTACTGCGACTCTTAAGAGTCGCTTCCTCACAGTGAGGCTAAAGCCTCAAGTAAAACAAGGAGGTTAAATACCAGCTGAAACTCCAAAATATGGTTTAACTGGAGACCAGCGATAGGAATGCAGCCGAGAATAGCCCTTTGCTCTGTTTGTCATGCACAAATGATTCCAGGCGAGCCATTGTGCCGCAACTGCGGTACTATCTTGTGCCCACATTGCCGTGTTCCACTGCCACAAAGGTCAAGGTTTTGCCCAAGGTGCGGCTTCCTCTGTATCCCAGAAGAACCTAAAGTTGCAGGACAGCCTACAACACCCACAGTACAGGTACGACCACAAGGCATGCCGGCTACAAGATTTCCAGGCAATTTACCACACCCAAGGCCACAGACATCTACGCGCCTGCAACCTGCTGTATTTCCTGGCAGTCACACTCAGCACAACTGCCCCGAGTGCGGCGCCAGCGTGGACACAGTGTCAGGTCGGTGCTTCGGATGTGGCCTCCTCTATGGCAGCCAGCAGCGAGTAATAGAGCAGCAAACGTTACGTCCAAACATGATAGGCCCATTACCTGTACCACGACCGTATGGCACCCCAAGCTACACATCTCAGACAAACTACACTACAAGGTTTCAATATAACTTACTCCCTCCCGTCGCCATCCCAGTACCCACCCTGGGACACCCCGTGAATTATAACCAATCAGGCATCGTGCCATATAGCCGAATACAGCCACTTGTTCCCCGCCCGGTACCCGTAGCTGCCACTGCAGTGCCAGTGCCAGTAGGCATACCAGCGCTACCAAAACAATACAAGCCGGTAAAGATCACACCAAAAAGACCAAGGACATCGCCATCAGCCAGGCGGGCTTTTGCTTGGCTCACAACTACTTTCCTTGTTTTAATCATATGCTTTTTTATCGGCAGTGGCATATACTACGTTGTTGGCCAGATAGAACAACCACCACGACCTCATGTCCCATCCAGCAGTGCACCTATCCGCATTCCTTACATCTCAATGTCATCGGTAACTGAAACAGGCGCGGTGATGACGTGGAAAACTGATACGCCAGTCATCAGTCAAGTTACAATATATGACCCCAATGGTACAGTCGCATGGACAGGAGCTAATCAAGCCCCAGCAGCCAGCTATTCCTTAACCATAAGTGGGCTTAAACCAGACACAACTTATCGCTACACTGTGACATCAAGAGACGCCAGCGGAAATGAAGTTACATCTGAAGGAACTCTTAGAACTTCAGCACAAGCTGACACTACCCCACCAGCGATCTCAGGTATCAATGTATCCAGCATTAATGAGTCAAGCGCCATAATCACCTGGCTGACAAGTGAACCTGCCACCAGCCAGGTTGAATATGGAAAAACTGAACTATATGGCTTAAAGACGATAGAAAATACAAAGTTTTCCACCTACCATAGTGTGACGCTCGGAAACCTGGACCCGGATACAACCTACTACTTCAAGATAATATCAAAAGATGCCTTTGGCAACACGGCCGTGATAACAAGCAACCAAACATTTACGACTCGGCCAATCATCCCTGTGGGGTATCAAATCGGCAACCGTGCCCCTGACTTCACGCTTAAGAACCTGGCTGGACAGGATGTAACTTTGAGTAGCTTCCGTGGCAAGATTGTGATGGTCAATTTCTGGGCAACCTGGTGTGAACCTTGTACCAGAGAAATGCCCCATATTCAAGAGGTCTTCGAAAAGTGGCCACGTGACAGACTGGTCATACTGGCTATACATGTAAAAGACCGCGCAGACTCCGCACACTCATGGATAAACGACAAAAGATATAGTTTCCCCATCCTCCTCGACCTGAACGGTGATGCCAAGACCCTTTACAACATCACCGAAATCCCTCGCACCTTCTTCATCAATGCTGACGGGATAATTAAAGAGATAAAACAAGGGCCATTCAGAAGTCAAAGCGAAATAGAAAACATACTCAATTCTCTTTAGTCACAACTTTTTAGTCAACCGACTAAACTTTCAACCACGCTATAATCAGTGCAGGTCATTCAGTGCAGCTTCACCAGCTTTAATGAGTCTGGTAACTTCAGCAACCCTTTTCCCCAAAGCTTGTGCTCCTTTGATACCATATTCGTCCCGCAATACACCAAGCTTGTCTTCAGGATTGAATTTCCCGGTGCCATGCTCACTGGCTAAGCCACAAGCCCCGAAGGGTGAACCATAGCCATGAGGCGGGCCCACCGGTATCAATCCCATCATAAAAAAAGCCGATAGGATACTGACCAATGCCGTCTCTATACCATAGTTTCTGCCCCATGACACAGCCAACGCACCGCCCACCTTGCTCGTCAGTTTCCCACGGTAAACATTACCCCAGGCAAACACCCGTAATCTGTCCGTAAAGCAGGCCATATAGCCAGAAAGCCGCCCGATGTAAACAGGCGTCGCCAGCAAAAGAGCATCAGCCCTCAACAGTTCGGGGTATATCTCGTCCATATCATCCCGCTGGGCACAGGGCTTTCCTTCCTCCTGTTTCCTGATACACCAGTTACAATGTCTGCAGTCTTTTATTTCTTTGCCGGCCAAAGCTATCAGCCTTGTCTCAACACCATCAATAGTTTCGGCAGCCTTCAGGCTCTCTCGCAGAAAGGTTTCAGTATTGCCACCTTTAATGGGACTACCACATATACCCAAAATGTTTATTTTCATGAGACACCCCCGAACCACAATTATACATCTACCATATGATTTTTAAAACAAAACACCGAAGAACAAGGTTGATAAACACTATCTGATTTCCTATACTAGTGTGGTTTTGGAGTTTGGAGGGGTGGCCGAGTGGACTATGGCGGCGGTCTTGAAAACCGCTT
>FMSI01069993.1_pt1 | contig 31851 bp, 23 predicted proteins | sample 1504471 | NCBI WGS metagenome assembly FMSI01 (sample SAMEA4475357, study PRJEB15587) | soil metagenome | biome: Soil; feature: Field | place: India | collected 2015-03-11 | depth 0 m
AGAATACCAATAATGACTACCACGACCATCAATTCAATGAGGGTAAAACCCTTTTTCATATTAGCCTCCTCGTTGTGCTCCACAAAACCCGCGGATTCACAAAGCTATTGACGCGGATTTACACGGAGCAAAGAAGCAAATGGTTAATGGTTTTAAAACCATTTAACCAGTCAAGTGCCCCGGACCGTGAATGGTTGCATTTGCAACCCTTCTTTACCCTCACCCTGAAATCAATTCAGGGCAATCCCTTCCTCTCCATTCAGGGATGAGGAAATTTGAGGGAATTTGCATTGGGCTTTAGGGCACTATCACTGAAGACACTCCATTGAGAAAAAACCATTTGAAAACTCAATCCACCATTAATCGCACCCACACTTATCATCCCAGTATCCAGAAAGCCCGTTTTATTACATTGTATTGACAATCCTAATCTCTATTATAATCATATTTTTAGGATTGTCAATAGTGTTGTCAAAGACCAAAGTCCCTGAGCCAATTTTATTAGCCCACTAATAATATATGCAAAATTCGTGCCTGAATGTTAATTAAAAGATATTGAAATTTCATTGGTTTTTAGTGGATAGGTGTCTCACTTTTAGTCTTTTGTCTCATTTTGCGACACTTAAGTCTCGTAGATAAAAATTTAAAAGACCACGCCCTACTTTGTCATCCACTTCTTCACATCCTTTATCTTCTTTATTCTCCGGTACAAAGTTGCCCTGCTTATTCCCAATCTCCTGGCAGCCTCAGTTATTTTTCCATTACAATCTTGTAGTGCCTTTTTAATCTCATTATCTTCAATCTCCTTCAAGGGTTCAATATTTCCGCCCCTCAAATTTATGTGCTCGGGTTTGATATAATAGGTGTCAGCAAGAACCGCTGCCCTTTCTATAATATGTTTTAATTCCCGCACATTTCCGGGCCAGGAATAATTTTTAAACATTTCAATCGTTGACTTCATCAATCTCTTTTCTCCAAGATTCTCCCGCTCACAAATTGACTTCAAAAAATACTCAGCAAGTAAGGGTATATCTTCTTTTCGCTGGCGTAATGGTGGAAGTGTAATTGGAATAACATTTAATCGGTAATATAAATCTTCACGAAATTTCTTTTGTTTTACTTCTTCGTAAAGGTCTTTATTCGTTGCCGCAATGAGACGAACATCAACCTTAATAGGTTTTGTTGAACCAAGCGGCACAATTTCCCGTTCTTCAAGAAGTCTCAAAATCTTCATCTGGATTGAACCCGGTGCATCACCGATTTCATCAAGAAAGAAACTGCCTTTGTTAGCAACAAGAAAAAGACCATCTTTATCGGTTGTAGCACCGGTGAAGGCACCTTTTTTATAGCCAAAAAGTTCACTCTCAAGAAGGGTTTCGGGTAATGCAGCACAGGATATCGTAACAAAGTTATAACTCGCCCTTTTTGACCGATAGTGAATTTGCTTGGCAATCAATTCCTTGCCAGTCCCTGACTCGCCAAGTATCAATACCGTTGTATCTGTTGCTGCAATCTTATCTACAAGACTAAGGATGTTCTGCATCACCTTGCTTTCACCAATGATTTCCAGAGGTCTTTCCTTGTCTTTTCTCAAATTTGCCCTTAACCGATTCAGAATTTCATCTATACCAAAAGGCTTCATTATATAATCACTCGCCCGGTCCCGCATCGCATTAATCACTGATTCCATTGAACCATAGGCAGTGATAAAAATCACGGGCAGGTGCGGATAAATTGACCTTACATTCTTTAAAAAGTGGAATCCATCCATTCCCGGCATTCTTATGTCACTAATTACACAATCAAATTTTTCTAATTTTAATTGATTGAGCGCATTTCGGGGTTCAGAAGTTGCATACACATCATAGCCATTTTCTTGCAATATATAGGAAAGCCATTTTAAAAGACTTTCCTCATCATCAAGTAATAAAATTTTAGGTTTCATAAAAGAGCAGACAATTTAACCATTTAACAAAATCATTTTTTTCTTCTTGCAAAAACTTCTTCAAGCACAAGTCTGCACTCTGGAATAAATACAAATTCTCTTAATGCACCCTTTACCCTGAGACTTGCATCAGGGTTGATTGATATTTTTGCAAAATTCTTAAATCCAATTTTAAATACTAATCCAACTGAATGTTCCTTGATACCGCTTAAATACCAGGGATTATATGAATATGAAAAATGTATATTATCTTTTCCACCGATTATTTTGAAGCGATAAACCGTATTAATCCCCTCTCCGAATAAATATTCAAACAACAACCCGCCATCGTAGTTTTTTAATCTATGTTCAATACCAAGACCTAAAACTTGGGGCAGATTGTAAGTAGTATCCTTTTGTGATTTTTCCATATTCAATCTTCCCAATCCCTCGTAATAACAGGAAACCATAAATAATTGCAATCCCGCACTGAATATCCTGCCGTTGTTTCTGTATAAAAAAGTATCAGAGATAGAATAACTACCAATGGTGTAATTCCATATTTCCCTTGAACTACCGTATAAATATGAACCGCGGAAAAAGATTTCAGCAATATCAAGCCTCTGATTCAACTGAAAATAAAGTTCTTCAACCCCACCCCTACCCTGCACATACATATCAAGTCCATCTATAATACTATAAATATCAAATGACTGATTATATCTCTCCTTGGTTCCAAAACAAATTATTAAACCTTTATAAACAGGGATTTTCATATTAAGAGAAAATGGATTGGTCCAGAAAATTCCACGAAAATCGCTCCCCTTATTAAGGATGTTAATTTCAGGTTTTAATGAGAATTCAATCTGAGCAATGTTTAACTGTTTACAGAAAGGCGCCTGAAAAATATTCTGTTCCTGACCAAGTCCTTCTATAGAGAAAACCGATGCGGTAAATATTGATAGTATAATGATATTCATTCCCCATCAATCCTGTCAATAAATTTTTGCCCGATGAATCGGACAGATAGTAAGCTCAGAAACAATATTTCTAAAATTTGACATTTGTCACTTAGAATTTGGATTTTTTTCATTTCATCTCTCCTCAGGGGGTTTGATATAACCAACTTTTAATTGGTGCGACCCAGTAACCAGATTAATATTTGCAATATCGTAGTTTTCAGGAGATAGATAGATAAACATTCCAAAGTTTGAATCTGGATGTTCAATAATGCGCTGGACATACTGAACAATATCAAGAGTAAAGATTGTATCACTCAAAGCAAATTTTTTCAAAGCAATTTGCGGACCGAGTTCAGTATCAAATCCCATATAGGACTTTTTAAGATACTTAACACCTATTTCAATGGAATCGCGCAACCCATAATGATGCATTGCCTTGAATGTCAATTCACCATAAACAGCCTTTGTTTCGTTTAGCAATGTGTCATAGGTAAATTTTACATAATTCCGGAATGATACCCCACTACCAAGCCAATTTTCCCAGTAATTGGGTAATGTATCTATTTTTATTATGTGACAATCTGCCTGAAGCGGTATTGATGTTACAACTCCATTTTTCACAATCTGGAAACGAGATGGCTTCCCGGACTCTCGTGCATATAATGCGCAAAAACCTGTATCTTCAGGGATTAAAATAATTCCCTTCCCCTTATTCATCTTCCCTAAATCTATATAATTGAAAAAAACCACACAGGAATCACTTTTTATCTCACCCCATCTTAATGAATCTATCTCAAAATCACCTCCGGGATTTGTCCACAAATCAGTATTGTCTTTTTTATACCAGGTTGCATCTGTTTCAGAAAATTCACTGGTAAGCACATAAATACTGAATGGCATTGTATCATTATTAAAATTATTATTTCTGTATATTATCAGTTTTATCTGGTCAAGCCCCTGGTAGGTTGTATCAGAAAAATTAAATTTTAAAATGATGCGCGATTGATATTTACTATCTTTTCCAAGTATGAGACTTTGAGAAGTTCCAAGTGGGATTGCCTTTGACTCGGTAAATGAAGCATATAAGGGAAGGTTTATGGTAATGGCTTCAAAATCGCCACGTTCATTAAGTTCTTCTTCACCCAAGGGTAGTTTATTGCAGCCAAGGGCTAAGATAGAAATAACCAAAATCCAGTTTCTCATTATAGATAAATATATCAAATTTTTTAGTAAAGTCAAGAAATTTCTATTTCAAAAGAATCGCCTTTTCTATTTTGCTATCACTCCCAAGCTCAAGGTGAATAAAATAAACACCCGGGGACAAACGAAGACCCCAATCGTCATCACCAGACCAAACGATGTTTGATACCTGATTCCGGAGACACGATTCAAGATTAAATGTTTTCACAACCCGACCCATTGCATTATATATTTTTATGCTGGCTACATTAGAATTATTTTTAGATTGTGGATTGTGAATTTCAAGTTTAATGGTAAGTTGATTCCTGAATGGATTGGGAAATAGTTTAATAGAACCACCTTCTATTGAAATCTTTTCAACCCCTTCTTTAACCCCAATATTACTCACAATTATTTTCTCCAGGCAGGAATAATCACCCCATCCCCAGGTGGTATTATAGCCACGCACATAATAGTAGAATGTTCCCAGTGGGTGATTAGAAAATGCATAAGTAGTATCTGTTATGTTATTGGAAATGACATTTACATTATTAAATAGACAGACCGGCCTGATATCGTCAACATAGAATCCACCGGACTGGATGGAACTGTTATACATTGTCCGGAACCTGAAATAAACCGATTTTCCAACCCAGTTTGCAAGGGAGTATGCCTTGCGGACCCAGGAAGTTTGCGGGCCTGTGAACCTTGTTGTATCAAGATTAAACCACTCTTTTGTGTTTTCCGAAACTTCAACCACTGTAACATCATAGTTTAGTTGAAGATTATAATAACACCAAAAAGTTAAAGAATCCCCGGGTTGAACAAGATATGGGTGTTTTGTCTGAACTGCAGTATTCATATCAGCCGTATTACCAGACCAAAGACTGTGCGTTGGAGAATGTGCTTGAGCTGTTGAAAGGGTATAACCCTGGAGAATCCACCGGTCAGTCCCTGATTCCAAACTATCTGTTTTTATAGATGGATTTGAGAGTTCAACAAGTTCCCATTTTATTGGATGGTTATCATAGGTATTCTTCGGATGCCAGATAATAGTGAAATTCGCTGGGACACTATCCATTGGATGAATCTGGGGTGGAGGAACCACACCTTCAGCAACAAGCATCAATGAATCAGAGAATCCTGCAAGATACTTTGCTGCCTTGAATACCTGTCTTGAAATGAAATCAAGATTTGCCACGGGCTCGTAGAATGTAGTCCCAATTTCAGCGCCATAAAACAAAGATGATAATCCATTGACATAATGATTATATCCATAAACCCAATCCCTGGTATTTCCACAGGTTGGATAAGGATTGTTATAAGATTGTCCCGGCGTATATGTTCCACCTCCCACCCGCTGCATCATACCTGCCATATAATTACCTTTTGCTGTATAGAGTGCTGCATCCGGTGTTCCCCCTGCTTTATATCCCCAGGGCCACATCACCTGTTCGCCATAACTGTGTAATGAAAATCCTGTTGTTATATTGTGTTGGCGGATATACATTGCATAGGCACGGACTTCATCACCTGAAAAGCCATATGCACCGCAGAATGTCTGGTCTGAAGGATAATGAGAAAGCTGATATTCATCTGCTGCACCCCAGTATCCATCAACTTCACCGTTACACGCACCAGAGTAATTGCGATTGCAGTCAGTACCGATTGCACCACCGAATGGTTCCCTATTTTTTCTCCAACCACCCTGATAATACTGCCAGTCATATACATAACCATCAACATTGATGACCGGGAAACAATAAATCTGGGTAGTGTTGATAATCTCGGTTATTTCTGGAACGACATTATAAGAACGTAGCATTGAATCAGCAAAGAATAATACTGCCTGTGGTGTTGCCCATTCTCTTGAATGGTGGCAGCCATCAATCGCAAAATTCGGTTCAAATTCATCAAGAAAGACATTATCTGAAATCTTTACTCCATATATCCACCTTCCTTCATAGGTTCGCAAAGGTAAAGAATCCATTTTACAAAGTAGGGGATAATTCTGGGCAAGACGCCTCAACGAGTCAACAATCTGTGCATAGTTTAAGTAATAACCCCTTACATTTCCCTTTTCTAATTCCAGACTATAAACAGTTACTTCATAAGGCAGTCCCGAGGCAATAACTCGTTTGAGCCCTTCCTGGTCAACAAGCAAATCATACCATTCTCCATAACATCCTGCGGCAATCTCCAGTGGTTTGCCAGGAATTCTCTGCAAATCCTGCCAGGTAGGAACATAAACCCTAACAATCATATCCTGACTTACCAAAATATTTAATACAAAAATACTTACCATCAACATATGACCTCCTTTCTATCTGATTTTAACAATTCTTTCATAATCTTATTCAAAAACATATTTGGTCCTCTAATCTACCAACATAGTCATCCCGTCATAATTTGCTACATTCTGAATAGAAACATTTAAGAATCCAGTCGCAGTGAATCCAAATGGATAAAAATTAAATCTTGGAAATGAATTGGTGCGTATGAATTGAACAGAACCAGAATGCGATTTACAATCACGAGAAAAAAAAGACGCCTTGAATAAAATCTTAATTTTTCTTCAAAACTGTCAAAGTAAATATAAGACTCTTGGGGTAATCTATTAATTGTAAATAATTCCTCATCGGTGCGCGGTTGAGGAAAATTTACAACAAATTCGAGAACAGAAAAAAACAGCGTGAGACCTCCTTTACATAGATATTATATAATAACCATCCAAAATGTCAATATAAGTTTCTCTAAATGAAATTTAGGCTAAATAATGCGGAATTATTTTCATAGAAACAGCCGTTTGATTAATATGGTTGCATACGAACCCGGTGGTAAAAAGAAGTATATAAATATTTTCTTTTTGTTCTTATATATTTCATCTGGTTCTACTTCACGAATAGAAAAATCTTTCGGAAAAACTATTGCGGTCCTTAAAAAACTCTTGAATCTTACACCACGGAAGCGCATTTTATTCAATCTAAAATCTTTTAATCCAATGCCCTCCCGGTCTAAAACCTGTGTTATTGTGATACCAATTTTGCCTTTTAAATCTACTTTTTCGTTAATCATTGGAATCTTTAAACTTACAACATCTTTTTTATCCAACAATTTATGATAAAATAAATAGCTACCCATAGAATAAGGAATCTCTATTGTCTCGATACCAAATCTTTTTATTGTCAGGTATAAAACCTCGTTGAAGAGATAAGATTGGTATGCAAGTAAATATAGATTTAACATATCTTTATCTATTTTTTTAATTGTATTTTTGAAATCCCTGGGGTTATCTTTCAAAAAAAGTAGAATTTGCCTGAACTCAAAAGGTGCATATTTTAAGGCACCTGGCCAATCACCCCAGTGTTCCAGGCAATATTTTTTAAAAAGTTTTACTTTTTTGCTGTCATCCTTAGAAGGATAACATAATAATAGCTTTAATGCACCCTGATAATGTCCCTGGATTAAAAGTTTTGCAAAAAACCCTTTGCGATGGCGTGCCGAGCCAAATCTCTGTTCATCAAAATAATTGGGAAAACCGAATTCACAAATTTCAGGATAGTTTTTATAAATCTTTTCTATCTCATCTTCACTCAAGTCACGGAGAACTATTGAAAATCTATTCCCCTTTAAGTCTTCCGGGGTTATCGGCTTAGATACCTTTCCAACCGGTGTCAATGTGAAATACTTTTCTTCTACAATTTCCTTAAATTCACCACGAAATGTTAAATATTGGGTTGATAATGAATATCTATCTTTTAACCCCGCTCTTGAAAATCTTTCTCTTGAGGTTGAAAACTTACGTGCAACGAAATCAATAACATCAAGTGTGTTCCAGAATCTTTTTTTCAGTTTTAGTAGTGTGTATTGACCAGAATTTGAAATCGGAAAGTTAATAACTTCTTCTACGACGAAATCTTCGGGCTTAACTTTTATTTTCACAAATTTTGTGTCGCTGCAATCTCTTTTCTGAAACTGACATTCAAAAGAAGTAATGGCAGAATTTGAATTGGTAATCTTTTTCCCAGGGTTAGTAAACGATACAAAATCTCATCAAATCTATAAAATTCACGCCACAATTTATCAACTTCTTCTTTTAATTTTTCTGCGGTCATTTTTAACGGTTTGAAAACCGCATTGCCTGCATCATATTTAGACCAATCAAAATTAAAAATTCTATTTTCTTTAATTAATTTGTTAAAAAGTGCTGTTCCTGGATACGGCGTTAATATTGAAAATTGGGCAAGGTCAAGCTTTATCTTCTTGGCAAATTCTAAGGTTTTTTGAAAGATTGATTCATCTTCATTATCACTCCCTAAAACGAACGCACCCATAACACCGATACCCTCATCATGCAATCGGGCAATGTTATCCTTGAATTTCTGTGGCTTTTGAAATCCCTTATGCATCTGCACTAGGGATTCCGCATTAGCAGATTCAAGACCGATAAAAAGTCCCTTGCATCCGCTCCTTGCCGCAAGGTGCAACAACTCCGGGTCATCAGCAATATTTATAGAAGATTGAGCCATCCAGATTACACCTTCATATTTTAATGTATTAAATAATTTACGAGCATATATTCTATTTCCAAAAATATTATCATCAGAAAATCCAATAAATTTTGATTTCAAACTTCTTATCTCTTTAATTACGCACTCTACCGGTCTTGTCCTGAATTTACCGCCAAAGAATTTTGTTACACTGCAAAAATTGCAATTGAACGGGCACCCACGTCCGGTCTGGACCATAGCGGTAAATAAATATCTTGACTTTTCAAATAAATCGCGACGGGGATTTTTTAGCCTTCCCAGGTCGGGAAAATCCGAATTTTTGTAAAATCTCTTTAAATCGTTCTTTTCAAAATCTTTTATCAAAATTTCCCATATACCTTCTGCTTCTCCAATGACCACTGCATCTGCATGTTTTATTGCCTCATCAGGTAGAGCTGATGGATGTAATCCGCCCAGAACGACCTTCACCCCTCTGCTTCTGAATTTATCAGCAATTTCATACGCGTGCGGGGCAAACCTTGTGAGGACTGTAATCCCAACAAGATTTGCAGGATAACTATAATCAATCGGCTCAATTGCTTCATCAAGAATTTTTATTTTTACATACTCGGGTGTTGCTGAGGCAACTGCGGCAAGGGAAAAAGGCGGTAATTGAAACGCCTTGCCCTGCATTCCTCTTCGCTTTTCATCTACATTTGCAGGTGCAATCAGTAATAAATTCATATTAACTTCTCAATTCCGCAATAATATTTTGCATTAAATGCTCATCTATTGGTCCAATCGCAGAGATTGAATATCTTTTTAGGTCAAAATATTCCTTTGTGAGATTATTTATCTCATTCTTTTCAATCCCCTTTATTCTATTAACAATCTCATCAACTGGTATAGTTTTATTCAGGTAAGAAACTTCCCGTCCAATTCGCAACATCCGATTCGTAGAATTTTCAAGACTTAATAAAAGATTCCCCGTAATATAAGTCTTTGCAATCTCAATTTCTTCTAAGCTAAATCCATCGAAATAAATTGAGTCAAAAATCTTTTTTAATTCCTTAATAATTTGAAAAAGGTTCTTTTTATCGGTACTCAGATAAAAACCAATTATGCCGCAGTCACTATAAAAATCAACAAATGAATGGACATCGTAAACCAGACCTTTTTCTTCCCTCAATCCCTGGAAAAGGCGAGATGACATCCCACCGCCCAGCATTGTGTTTAACAGTAAAAGTGTATGCCTAAGATTTGATACATAAGAAACTGCAGGCATACCAAGACATAAATGGATCTGGGAAATATCATTACGGGTCTGAAAGCGTTCTTTAGGCAGATATACCTCGGGAGATTTGCGCCTCAATAATACCAATCCGCCGCTGCCGAATTTTTCTTGCGAAAATGAAATCAATTCATCTAAATTAAACTTGCCACTTACCGCAATCACCATTGGACAATTCAACAAATTTTGATAATGAGTTTGAACGGTTTTTATATTTAATGTTGAGACCGATTTTATAGAGCCCGCAATCGGCATTCCCATTGGATGTTCTTTAAATATAACTTCAAACAATAGATCATAAACATAATCAGATGGGTCTTCATTATTTGACTTTATTTCTTCCATTATAACAGACTTTTCCCGCACGAATTCCTCATTGCCAAATTTGGATTCAAGCAAAATCTCGCTTATTAGTTCAAAGACCTTTAACAGATGTTCCGAAAGAAATCGGCTTACTATCACGAGATTTTCCTTAGTTGTAAATGCATCAAAAGAGCCACCCAAACCCTCGATTAATCGAACAATCTCCAATGCTGACCTCTTTGAAGTCCCTTTGAATAACATATGCTCAATCAGGTGGGTAACACCATTGTTTTCTTTATCTTCGTCCCTTGAACCACAGGTTAAAAATAACCCAAGGGCGAATGAATAATATTGTTCTAAGGGCTCAGCGACAATTTTTAAATTCGAATTTATGTTCTGAATAACAACTGATTCTTTTACTTGCGCTGCCAATCCTCACCTACACGCATTAAGTTTATCCTTCCCATCTCATCAATTTCATAGACTCTTACTACAACTTCATCGCCAACCTTTACTACATCTTCTACCCTGCGCACCCGCTGCCGACTGAGTTTTGAAATATGTAATAATCCTTCCTTTCCGGGTAGTATCTCAACAAACGCTCCAAAGTTAGTAATTCTTGTAACCTTACCGGTATATATCTTTCCTACCTCCGCTTCCTGAACAATTCCCAAGATATCGTTTTGTGCCTTTTTTACAAGTTCTGCATCAGCCCCGGCAATCGTGACCTTGCCATCATCGGTAATATCAATCTTCAAATCACTCTCACCAATTATCCTTCTTATAACCTTGCCACCCGGTCCAATGACTTCACCAATCTTATCTTTAGGAATAGAAAAAGCAAGAATCTTTGGAGCATATTTTGAAAGATGGCTTCTTGGAGAATTGATTGTGCTACTCATTATCTTCAGGATATTCTCCCGTGCTTCTTTTGCATAATCAAGCGCCTGCCTCAAAATATTAATATTTAAACCCTGGATTTTGAGATCTAACTGCACCGCAGTAATCCCATCCTTTGTTCCAGCAACTTTAAAATCCATATCCCCATAATGGTCTTCATCTCCTATAATATCAGCCAATAACTCGTATTTATCACCTTCTTTTACCAGTCCGATTGAAATTCCAGCTACGGCTGTCTTTATCGGCACTCCCGCATCCATCAGTGATAAAGAAGCACTGCATACGCTTGCCATTGAAGATGAACCATTGGATTCCAGGATATTTGACACCACCCTGATAGTATAAGGAAAAGATTCATCAGATGGCAATACTGGCAATATCGCCCTTTCCGCAAGTGCACCATGACCTATTTCCCTTCTGCTTGGTCCCCTGATCGGCTTTACTTCACCAGTGGCAAAGGGTGGAAAGTTATAATGCAACATAAATGATTTTGTCTCTTCACCATAAATCGCATCTACGCGCTGTTCATCACTCTTAGTTCCAAGTGTAGTAACTGCAAGACTCTGTGTTTGACCGCGTGTGAATAAAGCAGAACCATGGGTCCGGGGTAAAACACCTATTTCACAGGACACATTTCTTATATCTTTCAACCCCCTTCCGTCAATTCTCTTTTTCTCTTCAAGGACCATATTCCTCATTTTTTCAGCAATCATTTTCTCAACCTCATATCTAACCTTCGCTTCTATATGTTCTACTTCCTTATCTGAAAATTTTTCCACTACATTTTTAATCAACTGATAGGCCGCTTCCTGTCTTGCTTTCTTTTCTTTGAAAAGGAATATTTGATTTATATCATTACCTACTCTTTCTTTAATTTCATTCGCGAGTGCTTCATCCACAAAGGGTTCGTTGCTCTCAATTTTTTCTTTTCCAATCGCTTCACGCATTTTTTCTTCTATCTCAATTATCTTTATACACTCATTATGACCTGCTTCAATTGCACCAATTATTTCTTCTTCTGTTGCCTCTTTTGCCCCGCCTTCAATCATCACCACTGCATCCTTGGTTCCTGCGATAACGAGGTTGACCCGGCAATCTTCCTGTTGGGCAAGCGTAGGATTAATAATGTATTTTCCATCAAGAAGACCAACCCTTATGCCCGCTACTGGAATTGTAAAAGGAATCTCTGAAATTAGAAGTGCAGTCGCAGCACCAGTTATTCCAAATATATCCGCATCATGTTCAACATCCGAAGATAGAAGATAGACAATAATCTGGACTTCATTCCGAAAATCAGGTGGAAAAAGTGGTCTTAATGGCCGATCAATGAGCCTTGAAGCAAGAATCTCATTATCTGAAGGACGCATCTCCCTTTTAATAAAGCCACCTGGGATTTTTCCAGCAGCAAATGAAAGTTCCCGGTATTCAACAGTCAGGGGTAAAAAATCTACTGTCGGGTCTATCTCTGGTTTATAATTTACGCAGACAAGCACTACAGTATCGCCATAAGAGACAAGGATTTCACCCGCAGCTTGTCGGGCGACCCGTCCGCTCTCAAGCCGCAAATTCTTTTCACCAACCTTTAATTCAACCGAATACAATTTACCTTCTCAAACCAAGTATCTCAACAATTTTTAAATAACGGGCTTTGTCCTTTCTTAAAAGGTAATTAAGATGGCGCCTGCGGTCATTAACCATCTTAATCAATCCCTGTCTTGAATGCTTATCCTTAGGAAACTTTTTTAAATGTTCGGTAAGGATTTTTATCCGTTCGCTGAGAAGTGCAATCTGCACCTCAGGTGAACCGGTATCCTTTTCATGTCGCTTAAAAGCGCTTATCAGTTCCTGTTTTTTCTCTTTTATCAGTGCCATTTCTCAATCTCCTTTCTACCTGTCATCATAACTTAATTATCCACATTTTTTCAAAAAAGTCAAGATAATGATGATATTGACTTCAAATAAAAATTGAATAAATTATTTTATGCATATATTCTTAAGCGATGTCCATATCCGCAAGGATGATAGCTACCGGGGAAAATTGTTAATTAAATTTTTAAATGAAATAAAATATAATCTAAAAAATCTTTTTATCGTTGGTGATATGTTTGAATTTTGGTTTGAGTATAATATTGCATTACCAAAAGATTATTTTAAAATCCTTGCTACATTTTTTCATCTAAACCAGCAGGGGGTAAAATTGCATTATATTCTCGGAAATCACGAAGTAGTGATTGGTGATTTTTTAAAAAACTTAGGATTTCTTATATATCGCGATGAAGCAAAGATTGAACTTGACGGTAAAAAGATTTTTCTTACCCACGGGAATAAAATTGACCGCAGGCTATGGACCGTCCTCTGGGAAAATCTTTTGACTTCAAAAATTAACCATAAATTATATAGTTTAATCCATCCTGATGTAGGTATTTTTTTAGCCCAGGGAATTGCCCACCTTTCCCGCCAACAACCCCGAAATGAAAATTTAAGCGTTATGCTTGAGAAATTTGCAATGAAAAAATTAGCTGAATTTGATATCGTAATACTTGCCCATTCCCATATTCCAGTTTTCAAAAAATATTCTGACGAAAAATATTATATCAATACCGGAGACTGGGTTGAGAACTTCTCTTATGCAAAACTGATTGATGGAAAAATCTCTTTAAATTATTATAAGTAAATCTATTCCAGACTACCGACCTCTTTTTCAACTTCCTCAAGAATCTCGCATGATTTTACCAATTCTCTCATTTTATTATGGTCAGGATATAATGGCCTATCTTCTTCAAGGTGCGGCAAATATTTTCTAATGACCCTTCTTGCAATATTAACACCCTTACCCGGATTGAATTCACGAAAATCTAATGCCTGGGCAGCGGCCATAAATTCAATCCCCAGTATTCCATAGGAATTATCAATAATCTGCTCGTTCTTCAATGCCGTGTTCATTCCCATTGAAACAAAATCTTCCTGGTCAGCAGCAGCAGGGATTGACTGGATTGATGCAGGCATTGAAAGTATCCTTTGTTCTACAATCATCATATCAGCAGTATATTGACTGAGCATAAATCCTGAAAATATACCAGGATTTTTAGTCAAAAATGCCGGGAGTCCCACACTCAAATTTGGATTGGTCAACCTGTTGAGCCGCCTTTCAGATAATACGCAGACCATTGTCACTGCCGCACCAACCATGTCCATTGGTAAGGAAATCGGTGAACCCTGGAAATTAGCACCGGTCAAGGTAAGGTTATGTTCTGATAAAAATATCGGATTATCACCGACACCGTTTAATTCAATCTCCACCTGTTGTCTTGCCCAGCGCACCGCATCATGAGCTGCACCAATGACCTGGGGAGATGAGCGCATTGAATATGCATCCTGGACCTTGGTTTTGAATTTTCCCGTGAGCAGGTCGCTTCCCTCAATACATTTCATTATTGCCTTTGCCGAACGGATTGCCCCGGGAAATCCACGCGCCTCATGAACACGGATATCATAAGGTTTTAGATTGGCAATCAATGCCTCTAAAGTCATAGCACAGGCAATCTCAGACTGTTTGAGCCAACGATTTATATCCCATAACTGGAGCGCACTAATTGCAGTAATAAAATTTGAACCATTGATTATTGCCAGACCATCCCGGGCCTTCAATCCCGGAATTGGAATCCCTGCCTTTTCCATCGCCACCCTGCCCGGTAGCCTTTCTCCCTGATAAAATGCCTCGCCCTCGCCGAGCATTAAGAGTGCGATCTGGGACATTGGAGCAAGGTCTCCACAGGCACCAACCGAACCCTTTCTACATACCACTGGAATTACATTTTTATTTAACATTTCAATCAATGTAAGTGTGATTTCTGGTCTGCACGCGGAAAAACCTTTGGCATGGACATTTATCCGGCTCGCCATTGCCCCACGGACATATTCTATCGGCATTGGTTCACCAATACCTGCAGCATGATTATAAATCAAATATCTCTGGAATTGCTCAACCTCTTCATCTGACAAAACAATTTCAGATAATTCACCAATACCGGTATTTGTTCCATACATTACTTCTCTTGCCTTCAATTTCTTTTCAAGCATTGCCCGACATTTTTTTATCGCTTCAAGGGATTTTGGTGCAATCTCAACTTTTTCATTATATCTGGCAATTGCAACAAGTTTTTCAATGGTCAAACTCTCTCCATCAAGAATAATTGCCATAGTCTAAATCTCCTTTTTGGCTATTATAATTATTCTTGAATAAAAGTCAATTCCTTGACAATAAATTAAATTAGAATATACTAATCAGTGTTACAGAAACCAATATTGATAGGATTTTTATTCTTTACCACAATATTTTTTTGGTTTTATCCAGTCAACACTGGTATCGTTGATGAAACTGCCTATCTGTCAATGGCATATACATTTCAAAATGGCGGATTATACTATGACCAAACAGGTATCTATTCGGCACCTGCTTCAATAAGCATAAACAACCATCTTATATCGCGCTATCCTCCCGGTAATAGCATATTACTTCTGCCTTTTACCAAATTAAACTATAGATCCATATTTCTGCGTGGATATATCTTGATGCTCCTTGGTTTTATATTATTAATTGCAATACTCTCACATTATAATCTTCCTTCATATTATGCATTGCTCTTTTTACTTCATCCATCAATAACTTTGTATAGCAGAACGATAATGAGTGATTTACCAGCAACGATTTTTTGTTTAGCAGGATTATTGACTTTTATTAAAAAGAAATATCTTGCTGCTGGTATTATTTTTGGCATCAGTATTGCAATAAGATATCCTTTATTATTGATACCTTTTTCACTATGTATAATGTTCTTTTTAAAAAAGGATTTCATTAACGCAATTAAATTCTTAATAGGTGTAATCATTGGTTTATCCCCGCTTTTGATTTATCACATTGCCATATTCAATATAATAACCGGACCTATTGGTGCAAATATAATTGGATTTTCAATAAAAAATTTACCAATTATGTTCCTCCAATTTTTTTTGTCAATAAACATCGTATATCCACTAATGCTTATAAGCAGTTTCAAAACAAAATTAGATGAAAAATGGTATTTTATTTTTCCGGCATTGATATTTATTATATTCTTTTCGCTTCAGTACTATATTGATGCCGGTAAAAACTTTTTTGAAACCATAATTCGCGGTCAGAGATATATGCTACCAGTGATTCCTTTTTTAATCATTCCCTATTCAGAGGTTTTAGAAAGAACAAAAGTTCTTAAAAAATTTCTACCGATATTAATCATAATCCTAATTTTTATAAATATAGTTATCAGCGCAAAACATCAGCGATTTTTAATCAAACAGACATATTATCAGAATAAACTTTATGAATATACAAAAGAAGCAGATGTGATTGTATGTAATAAAGATATCTACGAGCTCATCAATCCATTCATTAAATCAATAAAATGGGAATCATTTGAATTTGAAGGAAAAATGATAAATGTGGATATGTTTGAGCACAATCAGAAAATCTATTTTGCCTGTCTTGCGCGCAGTGAGTATATTAAACATTTATTCTATGAGTTATTAAGTAAAACTAAAACGACAAAAGAAATTCATAAAGAAGAAAATCCATTATATTTTGCAATCTATTTAATACAGAAAAACTAAAAAAGGGCTGGAAATTCCAGCCCTTTTTTTAATCTCTTTCTTCTCGTTCAATCTCAATCTTTTTAATACACTTCTTTTTTGGCATTTTCAATTTTTCTCTTTGTTCAGGCGTAAGGATTGAGTGAATCTTTAATCTCTTTTCTAAATGTAACTTTTTTATCTGCCATTCAAGTTCATGGATATCCTGGCTGAGTTTCAATATTCTATCTTTATTTGGATTATCCGCCTTCATCTCTTTATGCAAATCTATTTGTTTTAATTCAATCTGAGATTTGATTGGTATGATTTTCTTTCTCGTTTCAATCCTCACCTCTTCAACCTTCGTCCTCTGCTCAGGAGAAAGGTCACCCAGTAATTCAGACGGACACGGTTCCATATCCTTTGGACCCTGCCTGTGCATCGGACACATATCCTGGGCATAACCCATTAAACCTGTCAGAAGTATCAAAGATAAGATTAGCATAAGGTTTTTCATTTAACCCCCTTTCTGACTAATTTGACGAAATATATATACTAATTGGTTTAAGCCTTTTTTAACTCTCTTAACTTCTGGATATAAAATTCTTCTATATTTTTTGCGATATTAAACCACGAATAATCCTTTACAAATTCTTTCCCATTATTTATCAATCTCTTTCTCAAATCTTCATTTTTCAATACCTTGATAATCTTCTGTGCAATATCCTCGGGTTTATGGGGATCAAAAAATAATCCATTATAATCATCAATTATTACTCGGTCATAACCCGGAATTCGTGACGCCACCACCGGCTTAGCCAATGCCATTGCTTCCAGAAGGACAATACCAAAAGATTCTCCACCCAACGCGGGGGAGCAGTAAACATCGCACGAAGCATAATAACGAGGAATCTCCTCGGATCTTGCATATCCTTTGAAAACAACCATTTCAGACAATCCTAATTCTGCTACAAGCTTTTTACAATCATCTTCAAGACGACCTTTCCCTACAACAATGAGAAGAGCTTCTTTTAATTCATCTCTTATCAAAGGCATTGCTTTAAGAAGTTCAATCAGCCCCTTTCGGCGGTCAAGCCTGCCTAAGTATAGAATTTTGTTTTTTATGTTTCTAAACTCTAAAAAAGGCATAACACCGGGGTGAAATTTTTCTAAATCAACGCCGTTAGGGATTATTGTATAATCCCCTGGTATATAAGGAGTGAATGTATCCCTTGGGGTTTCAGAAACCGCAATCAGACCGTGGAGTTTATTGATATATTTCTTAAATAATTTCCTGAATATAAAAGAACCTGTTCTGTAGTATTTAAAACCTGTGGAATGGAAAGTGGTGATATTGAGTGCCTTTGAATAGTGCAGGGCAAAAAAAGAAATACTCGGTGGGAAAGGGCCCATTGTGTGTATCACATCAAAATTTTCTTCCTCAAGAAATCTCTTTACCTTACGCGGTATATCCCAGCCCACCGATAATGTTGCAAATGATTTATTCATCGGTATATAAAAAACCCTGCCGACGCGCACTACATCCTGCTCAGATGATTCATCTTTGTAATGAGTTGTCAGAATCTTGACCGTATGCCCGAGACGCCTCAGATATTTGGCAAGATAATGGGTATATTCTGAAACACCGGAAGGATAGGGGTAATAAGGGTCAGAAACCAGACATATCTTCATTAAAATTAGAAATCTTTATTTTTCTTCTATCCAGACCTTCTCCATTATGACATCATTCAAAGGACGGTCAAATGGCGCGCCAGAAGTGGGCACATCACCAATCCTTTCAACAAACTCAATTCCCTGAACAACCTCGCCGATGATGGTATATCTTCCATCAAGTCTGGGCTGCGGTTCAAGGCAGATATAAAACTGGGAGCCATTAGTATTTGGTCCTCTGTTTGCCATTGCAACAGTGCCTTTTAAATGTTTTAATCTCGGAGAGATTTCATCTTCAATCTCATACCCAGGGTCTCCAGTTCCATCACCCTTCGGACAGCCACCCTGAATAACAAATCCTTTGATTATCCTGTGAAATTTCAAGCCATTGTAAAACCCTTTGTTTGTGAGGTCGATGATGTTCTTCACATTCTTCGGGGCTTCATCAGGATAAAGTTTTATAACAATCTCACCATAATTTTTCACTGTTATATGCATATATGGGTATTTTTTTGTTTGATTCATATTCGCACTTTTCTGCCCACCACAGGCAATAATCAACAATCCTAAGAGTAAAATTCTTCTCATAAATAATACCTCCTTCAATATGAATTATAATCAATAACGAAAAAAAGTAAATAAGTAGTTTAAATTAGAGTTTTTTTCTGGATTGTATCATCTCGGTGATGTATATTATTAAATTTTGGTTTCCACTTGCGAAGTTGAAATTAAATCTTCAGGAAAAGGATTTAGATATCTCTGGGATAACAAGTATGTATCATCAAACCGATAAGAAAAGTTTTTGAGCATTTCGATTATTGTGCCCAGTGAGGCAGTGCCTTTTTTATATTTGTCAAGCAGATTTAAAAAATGCCCTTTTTCTTTCTCGTTGAGTTTCTTTGAAAAATAGCCATAAATATGGAGGAGAGTATTAAAATGTCTTGAACGGGACGGCCTTTTTGCAAATGCACCATAAAATAAATTCTTGTAGTATTCCAATTTCTCTTTCAGATGCATTTTTCCATTGGCAACAATCCTTCCCAGTTCGCTTAGATTTTTTTGATTATAAGTCATGAGCAGATATTTATAACTAGTATGAAATTTTACAAGTGCATCAGCACTTGCGTTCTCTTTTAATCGGCGAAATTCAGCGTAAGCGAATATCCTTATCAAAAAATGCTCGCGCAATTCTGGATTTTTCAATCTCCCTTCGTGTTCCGCAGGCAATTCCGGAAAATTTTTCTTTATTCCTTCAGCAAAGAATCCATCGGTTCTGCCTACAATTTTGTTATCTTGATAATAATTGGCAGAGGTAATACCACAAGAAGGGGATTTGCTTTTTAGCAAAAATCCATCAATGTCGTAAACACGTCTCACAAAATCCGCGATATAAGACTTAATATTTTGGGTCAAATCCTTACCGGTCTCGGGTTGATACAATCTTTTTGCATCATTCTCTTTTACTACAATTATCTTTGGTCTTGGCACCCCCAGTCCCATCTCTATTTCAGGGCAGATAAGTTCGTAATCTACAAACTTTTTCAACCGCTCAATAAATTCATCCAGCACCATTCCACCATTATACCTTACTGGATAACAAAAACACTTGCTCAAAATTATCTTCGGCTTCTCCATAGAGAAATTATAATTGTCGTTTGTGTCGTGTCAATATAGTCCAAAATGATTCGTTGGATATTGGAGCGATGCGATTTATCCGTAAAGTAATGAAAGAAGCCAGACTCTCCGGATTGTTGACCATTACCAGAAAATGGTTAGTGTTTTATGGGCATGAATGCTGGTGTTGTAATTAGTCCTGTTGATTATTTGAGAAATTGCAGACTGGAAGGCTTTTTAGCCAATATATTTATTATTAAACAATGCTACTAACTCAATATCTTATATTTCATCAATTGAATAATTGTTCAGATGTTAATATAGGGGTAAAATTATAATTATTTAAGATACCTTCTTGACATCCGCATAAATGGACATATAATCTAAGTTGATGAGTGGAGTGGTCAAAGAGATTTACAAAAACGCTAAGCCATATGTCCGCTGGTGGTGGTTTTCAGGAAAGATTGACCCTGAAGTAGTAAAATATCAACTTGAATGGTGTGAAAAAAATAATTTTGGTGGTGTGGAACTCGCCTTTATGTACCCGCTTCCCAATTCCGAGCCCGGACCCGAATGGCTATCTGAGGAATGGAGTAAGATTGTCACATTCACTAAGGATTATGCAACAAAGATTGGATTGGGCTGCGATTTTACCTTTGGAACTGCCTGGCCCTTCGGTGGCTCATTTATTGACGAAAGTGACGCCGCAAAGAATTTTTATGGTCTATCGCCACAGCGCCTTGAAAAATCCTGGGAAATTGCACACGCAAAACAGGGACTTATTTTAAATCATCTTGACCGCAATGCCTTAAACCGATATGCCGAAAAGATGGGCAGGGCACTTGAACCTGCCTTGAAGATAAGCCCATCTGGACTCTTCTGCGACTCCTGGGAAGTGGATAATAAACTCTTATGGACCGAAGGATTTGAAAAATTGTTTATGGATGAATTTGGTTATGATATAAGATTGTATGTCCGTGATTTGCATAAAAGACAATCCGTGCGCTATGATTATTATAAACTAATTGCCCGATTGATTATCAACGAATTTTACCGGCCCTTTACCGAAATATGCCACAAACTGGGTGCAATCTCACGGGTCCAGTGTCATGGTGCACCGACTGATTTGCTTGCAGCATATTCTTTTGTTGATGTGCCGGAGAGTGAGGTATTACTATTTGACCCGCATTTTTCTCAAATCCCTGCCTCAGCTGGTGCCCTGAGTGGAAAAGAAATAATCTCAGCCGAAGCATTTACCTGTCTTTACGGTTGGTTACCCTACCCCGGACCGGGTCCGTATCAAGACAAAGAACAGATTGCAGATTTGAAACTCCTTGCTGATGCCATCTTTGCCAATGGGATAAATTTTATTGTCTGGCATGGAATGCCCTATAATCCCCCCGGTGGTAAGAATCGTTTCTATGCTACAGTCCATACTGGACCGGATTGTAATTTTGCAAAAGAACTTCCCGATTTCAATCAATACCTTGAAAAGGTGAGTAATTTGATGCGTTCAGGAAAAACCTATGGGGAAGTCGCTGTTTATTTGCCCCTGGAAGATGCCTGGATACAGAATGAATTACCTGAAGAAATCCAGCGTCCGAGTGCTCTTTATCAATGGGAACTGCAATATGTAAAACTTCCTGAAGATTTAAGAGGATTTAGACCCATATGGGTCACCAATCACTTTTTTGAAGCAGCCCAATTTGATAATGGTAAACTCAAAATAGACTCAATGGATTTTGATTTTTTGTATATAGATGTTGACTGGCTTGATATAAAGGCATTAGAGAATTTGATTAAACTTGCAAAACAGGGTTGTCCGATATGTATTTCAAAAAAGCCGAGCCAGCCTGGCTTCAATAAAGATAAGAAATATGATGTCCTCATAAGAGAACTCTTTTCCCAAAGGAGTGTGAGCGGAATATTACAGAAAACAGCACAAAAACCACCACTGGTTGAAGGACATCTCATACCTGAATTCTGGTGTCGGCAGATTGATGATGAGATAATAATATTTTTCAGCCATCCAATGACGAAATCAATAACCTATCCAATGCGTTATGGACAGTCATTCTGTGAGACCGATATGAATATAAAGATTTCAATAAATTATGCTGGGCACAGAAAGGAAATAAATTTGCAATTTAAACCGTATCAAGCAATAATCTTTAGATTAAGTAAACAGGGTGGTGTAAAATTTGAAGATATAAATCTTGTAATACCACCGCCATCAATCCTTTCTCTTGATTCTAAATCTGTTTAATTGACATTTTTTATATTTTTTATATACTAATTAATGCCGAAGATTTTCTCAGTTTCTGGATTGCGCGGTATTGCATTTAAAGATTTGAGTTACGCAAGTGCTGGATTTTATGCACAGGTATATGCTTTCTTTCTAAATGCAAAAAAATTGGTTGTAGGATATGATACAAGGAACTCACACTCCCAGATTGGAGGCGGTGTCATAGATGGGTTTAATATGATGGGTTGCAATGTCATAGACCTCGGGATTGTTCCCACACCCACTGTAGTCTTTATGGTTCGGAAACTAAAAGCCGATGGTGGAGCGGTTGCCACTGCAAGTCATAATCCACCAGAATGGAATGGTATAAAATTTATTTCACCCCGAGGAGAATTTATAAATGAGCAGGAATTCAGGAGATTTTCAGTCTTTATCGACTTCTTTGACCTTTACCCGAATAAAATAATTGAGTTTATGGGATATTTTGGAGAATGCACAGAGTACGAAAACCCTTATGAAGACCATATAAAAGAGATAATCAACCATTTTAAATTAAAAAATCTTGGATTGAGAATTGGCGTTGATGCGGTTTGTGGAGCGGGTTCAAAAGCCCTGCCCGCCCTTCTTGAAATGGCAGGTTGCAGGGTGTATAAAATACACTGTAATTTCAAACCACGATTTCCAAGACCACCCGAACCCACCCCTGAAAATATAGTTAAATTATGTACACTCGTAAAAAGATATAATCTTGATTTAGGTTTCGCCCTTGACCCGGATGGTGATAGGTTATCAATTGTTGATGAAAAAGGAAATGCGATTGGTGAAGAAAAAACACTCGCCCTTGCTGCAGATTTCATATTAAGCAAGGAAAAAGGACCTGTGGCTACGAATCTTTCTACTTCAAGTTTGATTGAGTATATCGCCCGCAAACACAAATGCCCAATATACCGCACAAAGGTAGGTGAGGCGAATGTAGTATCAAAGATGAATGAGGTAAAAGCAGTGATTGGTGGTGAAGGCAATGGTGGTGTGATATATCCAAAATTAAATCGCACCCGTGATGCCTTGACCGGTGCAGGCATAATTTTAGCAATGCTCAACAGAAGTAATAAAAAAATTTCGGAAATACTAAAATCGTATCCAAGTTATTTTATGCTCAAAGATAAGGTTGATATCTCGACTCAAGACTTTGAGAAAAAAAGAGAATTGATTTTAAAGCATTTCAAAGGCAGAGTTGATTATACTGACGGCATTAGAATAACCACAGGTAATGGATGGATTCATATCCGCCCATCAAATACCGAACCGATTGTCCGTATCATTGCTGAGGCAAATGATAAGAGAAAAGCTCAAAAGTTGATTACCCGGGCAAAAGGGATTTTGCAAATTTGATATTGCAGAAATTCAGAATTCAGGAGGTTAAATGGCAATCGTTGATTTGCGGGAACAGGCAGAACGCCGAAGCCCTAAAGAACTCATTCAGCACCTAAAAAATTTTAATCTAAATTTAAAGTTTTCTGCAGGAATCTGGTATTTCTCACCACCGGATTCAAGATTCCATGATAAATATAAAAAAGATTTAAATATAAAAAGACGACTTGATATCGCAGAAAAACTCCGGGATTACGGACTCACTGGGCTGGAGGCACATTACCCAAATGAAATAAACGAAAATAATCTTGAACTTTGGAAGAAATTTTTAAAGTCAACACAGATGAAAATGGTTACAGTCGTGCCCCTCTTATTCCGTGATAAGGATTTTGAATTCGGCTCTTTATCAAATCCAATTGAAAAATACCGGAGAAAGGCAATTGAAATGACCATAAAAACCCTGAGGTTGAATAAAGAACTTGATACCGATTTTGCTGTTGTTTGGCCCGGGATTGATGGTTATGAAAATCCATTCGGGATTGATTTTTTCCAGATGTGGGATAGATTTGTTCAAGGGCTTGCCCAGGCAATGGATGCAGTGCCTGGTATCCGTATTGCGTTTGAACCCAAACCTTATGAACCAAGGGGTAGAATCCTGTTTGGCACCACTGCAGAAGGGATGCTATTATGCCATAAAGTAGAGGCACTTCTAAAGAACAAAAAGAACCTTGCATTATTGAAACAGGGGCATAAGTTATGCTGTATGAATCCAGAGATTGGCCATGCACTCATGGCTTATGAAGACCTTGCCTATGCCTATTCTCTGCCTTTGAGCGAAGGACGGCTTGCCCATATGCATTTGAATAGCCAGCCCTTAGGAAATTTTGACCAGGATTTGAATATTGGTGTTGTAGCACCAGAACAATTTGAGGCATTGTTATATGTTTTAAAGATGCACTCTTATAATGGCTGGTTCGGAATTGATATAAATCCCGAAAGGATGGATGTCCAGACCGCAATAAAGATATCAATTGATGCTGTCAGAGCTGCAAATGAACGAATAAATGAAATGGACCATGAATCAATAGTCTATGCAATTAACCATCCTGATAAGGCACGGGGCTGGATTGAGTCATATCTTATCCGTATGCGGGCATTGAGACCGGAAAGATTGACTCGATTGCCCAGGTTAAAAATAAAATGAAAGACCTACTTTTGGGGATTGATATTGGCACCACCGGAAGCAAGGTGGTTTTGATCGCTCCAAAGGGGAATATCATTGCTTCTTCAACAAATGAATATCCAGTATCCATACCAAAACCCAACTGGTCTGAGCAAAATCCAGAAGACTGGTGGAGGGCGACAGTAAAAGGCATCAAACTGGTATTGGCAAAATCCCGCACAAATCCGAGCCAGATCGCTGGAATCGGCTTAACCGGTCAAATGCATGGACTGGTCATTCTTGATAATAAAAATAATATTTTAAGAAATTGTATCCTCTGGAACGACCAGCGCACGGTTAAAGAATGTGCACAAATAAATAGTATTATTGGAGCAAAAAGGATAATCAAGATTGTGGGCAAACCCTGCCTGCCGAGTTTCACTGCAGGTAAAATCCTGTGGGTAAAGAATAATGAACCCGATATTTATAAAAGGATTGCCCATATCCTCTTGCCCAAAGACTATGTGCGATTCAAACTCACCGATACCTTGGTTATGGATGTAGCAGATGCATCTGGAACCTGTCTATTTGATGTCGCAAAGAGAAGATGGTCCAATGAAATAATAAATGAACTCAAAATAAAAAGTGAGTGGCTACCGCCAATTTATGAATCACCTGCATTATGCGGTTATGTAAGTAAAGTCGCGGCGAAACTGACTGGTTTAAAACAAGGCACACCCGTCGTTGCCGGTGCTGGAGACCAGGCAGCCCAGGCAATTGGTACCGGAATCTATGAACCAGGAACGGTATCCGTAACGATTGGCACATCCGGTGTCGTATTTGCGGCAATTGACAAATATCATTATGACAAAACCGGCCGTTTACACACCTATTGCCATGCTGAATTTGATATGTGGCATTTGATGGGTGTGATGCTTTCTGCAGGTGGAAGTCTGAGATGGTTCAAGGATTCGTTATACAAAAATGAAAAGGTTTATGCAGCAAAGAAAAAAATTGATATCTATACTCTGATTACAAAAGAGGCAGGAACAATCCCACCCGGTGCTGAAGGACTCCTCTTTCTTCCCTATCTTTCTGGTGAAAGGGCACCCCATCCTGACCCTTATGCCCGTGGTGTATTTTTTGGACTATCATTGAAACATAGTCGACCACATATGGCACGGGCAGTAATTGAAGGTATTACATTTGGTTTAAAGGACTGCCTTGAATTATTAAAGGGCATGGGGATAAAATTTAATCGGGTCCGAGTCTCGGGTGGTGGGGCAAAGTCTTTGTTATGGCGTAGGATAATGGCAGATGTCTTTAATCTTGATATTATAACCGTGAATGCAAAAGAGGGCGCCGCTTTCGGTGCTGCGCTCCTTGCGGGTGTTGGAGCCGGGATTTATATAGACACCAAAGAAGCCTGTAAAAAGACGATTTATGAGACCGGGATTACCACACCAGGTAACGAAATTGAAATTTATCAAAAATACTACAAAATATATAAGGCGCTCTATCCCACAGTCAAAGACCATTTTAAGAATTTAAGCAATATCGTGGAGTAATGTTTGTTTAATCTTTTTATAAAAGACAAAAAGCTCTGGCTTGATGAAAAAGCAATTCCACTGATCAGCGGTGAGGTCCATTACTGGCGGCTTGCACCTCAATCCTGGAAGAATATCCTTGAGAAAGTCAACGAACTTGGACTCCAAATTGTATCAACATATGTCTGCTGGCAGTTCCACGAGGTTGAAGTTAATAGATATGATTTTACTGGTAACACCGACCCGAGAAGGAATTTAAAATCGTTCCTGGAACTGCTCAGCGAAATGGATTTTTACATAATAATCAGACCCGGTCCTTATATCTATTCAGAATGGAAAAATTTCGGTGTGCCTGAGCGTCTTGGCTCTTACCATCGCCTCCATCCGGAATTCAAGAAAGAGGCAATCCACTGGATAAATGAAATAACCGAATTTTTGAAACCCTATTTTGCCACAAATGGTGGACGAATAATCCTTTTGCAACCTGATAATGAAATCCATCCGTTTATCAATTTTTATGGTGAACAACTTGGACTCGGCAATACCCCGGGGATGTTTCAGGAATTTTTAGAAAAGCGCTATCGTGAGATTACGAATCTGAACAAGATATGGAAGACCGATTACACAAGGTTTTCCGATGTCCGCTCATTTGATGACTTATCAAAGGTTGATTGTAGAAGGATTGATATCGTGAGATTTTTATTGTGGTATACAAAAGAGGTTGCGCGGTGGAATAAAGAAATCTACCAGAAATGTGGTGTTGATATACCGATTTACTTCAATGTTGATACAATTGGTGTCCAGCCCTGGCCCCTACTGGAAAAGATCGGTGACATATCGGCGCCAGATTATTATCCGACCAATGAATTTGCTGGGCGTCCGGATGAACACCGCCACTTTCTCTTTTCTATGCGTTATGTCTCTTCTTATTCAAGATTACCCTTTATTGCAGAATTAGAATCAGGTATATGGCATGGCTGGCATTATCAAACCGGTGCATTGAGTGCCAATCATTATCGGTTATTATGCCTTTCCGCATTACTGGCGGGTACTGTTGGCTGGAATTGGTATATGCTCGTCAATCGGGATAACTGGTATATGAGTCCGATAAATGAATGGGGTATTGAAAGAACAGAACTTTTTCCGGTATTCAAAAAATTAGTTGAGATTTATAATAAAATCGAGCCATCAAACTTAGAAAGATGCTGTGATATCGGAATTGCGATTGATTTTCTCCAGCAGGCAGTCTGTAATAAACAAAATGAAATAACCTCCGGACTTTATGCCGGTGAAGATTTGTTAAAGTCTTTTTACGAATCCGGTATAGATTTTGAATTCTTTGATTTGAACTATACCGAATGTGATAAACCGGTCCTTTTTTATGCAGGTGAAGATTGGTTATCAATTGAATATCAAAAGAAGATTTTAAAATATATCCAAAATGGTGGACATTTTGTCATAATCGGTAAGCCATTTTTATTTGACGAAAATCTACAGGAATCAAATATTCTAAATATTCCTGCAACCCAAGGTATCATCGGTTATGAATTGAGTCCAAGAAAGACCCTGCTCAGATTCGGTGGCAGAGAGGTATATATCCAATCCCCTTATATTTATTATTTCAAAGAAGTTCCGGGTGTGCCGATAGTCGCAAGATGTCTCAATACTACAATCTGGTTTACAAATCTACCTCCAAGTGAAGATTATATCGTCGGCTATACCCAGAATATTGAAAAGGGCAGATTGACATTCATTGGTTTGAAACCAGACTCAAAATTAATTGCCAATCTCTTGTCGGGATTAGAAATAAACATTTATTGTCATACCGAAGAAAATAATATTCATTGTGCTTTATTTAACCGCGATGAGATTTACTATCTCATTGCGGTAAATAACAATAATCATTTATGCGGCGTCAAATTCACCATCAATGCCGGATTTGACGGCATTTATAACATAACTGATTTGATTTCAAATAAGACCGAGACCATTGATTTCCGACAGCAGAATTTTATATACTGGCATATTAGAAAAAAAGATGGTATTATCCTGAAAATCGCTCCGCAGGGAGGATGAATTGTTTCTGAAAAATCCTCAATTACAAAAGATAATTGATGAGATAGGGGAAATCGGCATACTCCTCTGGGAAAAAGGCTGGGCAGAGCGTAATGCTGGGAATATCTCCGTTGATGTGACTGAAATATTACAGGGTAGAATCAAATCGTTAAAAAAAAGCAAAAAGGTTCAATTTCCGGTCCCTGAGCCGATTTTGAGAGACCGCCTTTATCTCGTCACTGCTACAGGCACCCGACTCCGTGATACAAAACAACATCCTGATAAGAATATACTATTGGTGATGATTGATAGAAAACTTGATGGGTACTATGTCTTGAATGATAATAAAACCGATAAACCCTCTACCTCTGAATTTATCAGCCATCTGTTGATTTACGCCCTTTTATTAAAAAATAAGAGCGACAAAAGGGCAATCGTCCATACCCATCCCAATCATATCATTGCCCTGACCCATATCAAGAAATATGCAAATGAGAAAAATTTCAATGGGTTAGTCTGGTCTATCCACCCTGAGGTAAAGGTGGTGATTCCTGAAGGAGTGGGATTTGTGAGGTATAGGTGCCCGGGGACAACAGAACTTGGTAAAGAAACAATAAAAAGATTAAAGAATCATCGGATTGTTGTCTGGGAAAAACATGGCTGTGTGGCAATTGGCAAAGATCTTTTTGAGGCATTTGATTTAATTGACACAATCAACAAATCTTGTGAGATATTTTTTATCTGCAAAAATGCAGGATTTGAACCCGAAGGTTTGTCTCAAAGACAAATAAAGGAATTTATAAAAAGATTTAATCTCAAAGATTATGCCTGATATATATCTCGGTATTGACCTTGGTGCGAGTAGTGGCAGGGTGATTGCAGGAATACTTGATGAAAAAGACCGATTAACAATAAAAGAATTGTATCGGTTCCCCAATAATCCAATCCAGATGGCAGATGGTCTGCACTGGGATATTGAAAATCTTTATAGTGAGATTTTAAAAGGATTGTCAATAGGAGCTAAAGAGATAACGGATAAACCTGCTTCAATCGGGATTGATACCTGGGGTGTTGATTTTGGGCTTTTTGATGAAAATGGCAATTTAGTTGTTCCACCCTTTTCTTACCGCGACCCGCGGACAAAGGGAATGATTGAGGAGTTCACAAAAAAAATTTCAAAAGAAGAAATCTATCAGCGCACAGGCATTCAGTTTATGGAAATAAATACCTTATATCAACTCTATGCTATGGTAATCAATAACAGCCCGCTACTCAAAAAGGCATCCACCCTCCTCTTCATACCCGATATCATCAACTATCTCTTAACCGGAAGAAAATTCGCTGAATTCACTTTTGCTACAACCTCCCAGATTTATAATATCAATAATAACGAATGGGATGAAAAAATCATTGAGGCGATAGGGGTCAACCCGGATTTATTTCCAAAAATCATTGACCCCTGCACCAATATCGGCAGGATAAAGAGTGATTTATCATCAAAGACCGGATTAAAAGACACACCAGTGATTGCGGTTGCCTCCCATGATACCGCTTCAGCAATCGCTGCGGTTCCTACAATGAATAAAGATTTCATTTATATCAGTTCTGGAACCTGGTCTCTTTTCGGCATAGAAGTTGATGAGCCAATAATAAATGATACAACATACCATTTGAATTTTACAAATGAAGGTGGAGTGGAAAAAAAGATTTGTCTTTTAAAGAATATATTGGGACTCGGGATATTACACAATTGCAAAAAAGAATGGGGAAAAGATAAAATTTACTCTTATGAAGAATTGATTGGACTTGCAAAAAGTGAAGAAAGATTTCGCTCGCTGATTGATACCACACACCCGAGATTTCTATATAGTAGGAATTTAACCCGGGAGATTATTAATTTCTGTAAAGAAACGAACCAAAAAATTCCTGAAAATATTGGACAGTTTGTGCGCCTTATCCTTGAAAGTATTGCCTTTGTTTATCAGAAAACATTGAAAGAGGTCAAAAAAATAAGAACGGTTGATTATTCTGGTATTTTTATTGTTGGTGGTGGGGCTTTGAATTCCATGCTCTGCCAGTTCACTGCCGATGCTACAGGATTAACCGTATATGCAGGACCAATTGAGGCAACTGCCATTGGCAACCTCCTGACCCAGGCAAAGGCAAGAGGTAGAATAAAATCTTTGGGACACTTACGTGCGATTGTGAGGGATTCATTTAAGATTGAAATTTACAAGCCCGAAGAAAAGCAGGAATGGGATAGGTATGAGGCAAAATATCAGGAGATATTATTAAAAGGAAAAGATAAGGAAAACAGATATGAGAAAACAGATTATTGAACAATATAAATATGCACGTGATAGGTATCATAGGTTTGGGATTGACACGGAGTGGGTTATAAAAAAACTTGCGCAGATAAGTCTCTCAATCCATTCCTGGCAGGGTGATGATGTGAAAGGATTTGAAACGCAGAATTCAATACTCACTGGTGGAATACAGGTTACTGGAAATTATCAAGGCAGGGCGCGAAATATAGCGGAATTACGCCAGGATTTAGAGATGGCACTTTCTCTAATTCCAGGCAGACACCACATCAATCTCCACGCAATCTATGGGGATTTTAAAAACAAAAAAGTTGAAAGGAATGAGATTGGTATTGAGCACTTCCAATCCTGGATTGATTGGGCAAAAGATAAAAAATTAGGACTTGATTTCAATGCCACATTATTTTCACATTCTCTGTCTGACGAGGGATTTACTTTGAGCAGTAAAAATAAGAAAATAAGAGATTTCTGGATTGAGCATGTCTGTTGCTGTCGGGAAATCGCCGCCTATTTTGGCAGAGTATTAAGAAAAACCGCAATCCATAATCTCTGGATACCGGATGGAATGAAGGATATCTGTATTGACCGGGTCGGTTATCGGAGTCTGTTAAAAAATTCTCTTGATAAAATATTTTCAAAAAAGTATCCAGAAAAGTTTTTAAAAGATTCTCTTGAACCAAAACTCTTTGGGATCGGAAGCGAATCATTTGTGGTGGGTTCTTTTGAATTTTATCTGAGTTATGCCTTAAAGAATGATTTATTGCTCTGCCTTGACCTCGGACATTTTCATCCCACCGAATCTGTTGCGGATAAAATATCGTCCCTTCTTTTATTCATAAAAGGAGTCCTGCTTCACATCAGCCGGGGCGTGCGCTGGGATAGTGACCATATACCATTATTTGATGATACACTCAAAGAGTTATTTTCAGAAATCATAAGGTGTAATTCACTTTCAAGAATTTATATCGGACTTGATTATTTTGATGCAACGCTCAATCGTATTGGTGCCTGGGTTTTGGGTGCCCGTGCAGTCCAGAAGGCATTATTATACGCCCTGCTTGAACCGACAAGGATATTAAGAGATTATGAAGAAAGAAAAGATTATGTCTCAAGGCTTGGTATTTATGAAGGATTTAAGGTAATGCCTTTCAGTGCGATCTGGGATTATTTCTGTCTTGTTTCAGATGTCCCCCTTGACCCGGACTGGCT
>FMSI01023268.1_pt1 | contig 31756 bp, 34 predicted proteins | sample 1504471 | NCBI WGS metagenome assembly FMSI01 (sample SAMEA4475357, study PRJEB15587) | soil metagenome | biome: Soil; feature: Field | place: India | collected 2015-03-11 | depth 0 m
GATTACCAAGGCTATAATAGGGAGATGGAGAATCGGGATCCAGCTCTATTGCTTTTTTGTAGCATTCCTCAGCCTTTGACCAGTTGTTTAGTTTCAAATAGACATTTCCAAGATTTGAATATGCGGGAGAATAAGAATTATTAAGGGAAATTGCTTTATTGAATTCTTCCTCGGCGGGTTTGTAGTTCTTTTTCATAAAGTAAGAGATTCCAAGAAAATTGTGAGCTCGCTCTGAGTCTGGTTTCAATGAAACAGCATTTTTGAAATCTTTTATTGCAGAGTCAAAATCCTTCTCACTTAAATGTCTGTATCCACTGGAAATATAAGCATTGAAGTTTCTGGCTATCTCCTCTTCAGAGACCTTTACTTTGCAGGAAAAGATTATCAGAGGTAGAAAGAAGGCAATTAAAAATATTTTTTTCATCCCAACCTCCTTATAGAAAGTAAAAAGTCAAAAGTAAAAAGGCAAAATTAAAAAATAAGTCTTTTTTCCAGTTAAAACTCTTTATAATTTCATCCATTTTCAATCTATATCTATTTTTATTTTAAAAAACTGATATTCAACAGTCAAATCATAAATTTTTAAAATTTGAAATATATTTTTACATCTGGTACAACCCAATCGATGTGAACAGGAACATCATTCTTTCCTCCCATACCTTTGCTGTTTCCATTGGCAAAATGAGCTGAGCCAAAAATTTTTTCAGCTACAAGTGTATTCCAGCCTTTCCTTTGGATATAATCTTTGGTTATATTTGGATTTGTCCCTATTCCGAGCTCAGCAAGTATATTGAAATCTTTCCCTCCAAAAATAAGTGGTTTTATTTCTTTCTCTATATAATCTTGCGCTTCTTTACTTTCACCCTTTACATCAGCAAATCTTCCTTTCTCTATAAAGAATTTTGCTTTGTATTTTAAGGGATTCGCCCCTCCCCATCCTTCAGGAACTGTAAAATATCCGAAGGAGTCACCTTCATGAACAGGGACAACATATGCTTCAGCCCCTGGAAGATTTCCGTATTTTCCGGGTTTATCAAGCAATCCACTCGAGACATGAACAAGCTCAGGGTCAATTTCAACAGTAATATCAGTTCCCTCTGCAACAATTCTTACATATTTACTTCCTCCTAAATTTTCAGCCATTTCCACTGTTTTTTCATGAAGGATGTGATAATCAACATCCATGGGCCCTCCCTCCTCAAACATTTCAAGGGTAAATCCTGGCATACTTGCAATCCTTGAGCCCTTTTCACTCTGAGCTCTTCTGAAATTGGTGTGGGTCAATGAGAAAACCGTTGGCATAAATATAATCTCCTTGAATCCTGTTTTTTCATACAATTCTTGAGGTACATCCACACCACTTCTTGCCTCTTCAGGCGTATAGCTAATAAGCTCAACATCTACATTGGCATTTTTAAACACTTCGTAAATCCTCACACACAAATCTTTTGCCTGATTGAATTTCTGAACAAATTCTGTTCCAAATTTAGGATTCCATTCCTGCATTATAATTGCAACCTTCTCTCCCTCCTTATAACCCATGTTTACCTTTAATGAATTCAAAATTGCGTTATCAATTTTATTCATAACATCACTCCTTAAAACTCGCTTTTTGCCAGCTTTAATTTTATAATATTCTTTATGATTATTGAAATTACCGATGTCTCAAAAATTTATAAAAGAAACATAAAGAAATTTTATGCTTTAAAAAATCTCTTCCTTCAGATAAAAGAAGGAGAGATATTTGGAATGCTCGGTCCCAATGGCGCGGGGAAGACCACAACTTTAAAAATTATAGCGGGAATAACCAACCCTTCCGAAGGAAAGGTTATAATTAAAGGTAAACCTGTAGGAGAGAATTCAAAGTGGGAGATAGGATTCTTACCTGAGAACCCATCTTTTTTTAAGAATTTAAAAGCAAAAGAGCTTTTAAACCTTGTTGGTGACCTTTTCAACTTTCCTCCCGAGAAAAAGAAGGAAAGAATAGATGAACTTTTAAGACTTGTAAATCTTGAAAAATTCAGTGAAGAGAAAATCTCAACTTTCTCAAGGGGAATGATTCAGAGAATTGGAATTGCCCAGGCAATTTTCCATGACCCTGAAATCCTTATTCTCGATGAGCCAATGACAGGTCTTGATCCATTGGGTAGAAGAATGTTAAAGAATCTTATTTTATCTTTAAGAGAGAAGGGGAAGACAATTATAATAAGCACCCATGACCTTGAAGATGCTGAAAATCTATGTGACAGAGTAGCTCTCATAAATAAAGGGGAGCTTATCAACACTGTGGAAGTAAATTCCCTTTTCTTTGATTCTTATGAAATTGTTTATATTGAAGACATGATGGGTAATGAGAAAAGGATAAGGGTTAAGGAAAGTGAATTGTGGGACTCCATTGAAAAAATAAAGCAAAACAATGGAAAAATAAAATCAATAACCAATAAACGAGAGGGTATTCTTGAGGAATTTTACTTGGAACATATAAAGGATACTGATTTACTGCTATGAAAAAGATTTTAAAACTTTCATTAGTAATATTTAAGGAGATTTCAAGGGAAAAAATTTTTTATGGACTCCTTTTCCTCGGCTCTTTTTTTCTTCTCAGCTCAGTAATCCTTCAGGAGATGGTAGTTGGTGAAAAATTTAAAGTTTTTAAAGATATAGGTCTTCTTTCCCCTTCAATCACAGGTGTTCTCTTTATAACAGTCGTCGGAGCGAATATAATAGCCAAAGAGATATCTGCGAAAACTCTCTATGTGATTCTCTCAAAACCTATTTCCCATGGTGGCTACATAATTTCTAACTTCTTAGCCCTTATTCTTTTGTCTACTACTATCATTGCAATAATTTCTCTCGTTGGCTGGCTTTTCCTCCTTTCCAATGGAGAAAACTGGATTTCTGGTTTCTTGATTGGTGCCTATTTTCTCTTTTTTGAGCTTTTACTTCTATCCTCAATTTCAATATTTCTATCAACCTTTTTAAGCCCTTACCTTTCCATGATAACTCTTTTTATAATATATATATCAGGACATTCCCTTTCCAACGCAATCCAGCTGTCACAATTTGCAAAGAACCTGCCTTTACAACTTTTCTTAAAGGTCCTCTCCTACATATTCCCAAATCTTGAGCTTTTTAACTTTAAAATAAATCTTGTTTACGATCTACCCTATCCAAAAATTTCTTTTATCCTTTCACCAGCCTACTCTATCCTTTATTCTGTTATTTTTATTTCCCTTTCAATTATTGTCTTCTCAAAAAGAGAGCTATGAGGAATTTTTTAGCTTTGATAATTATCTTTTTGACTTTGCCAGTGATTGCTTACTTTAACATTAAATCTTCGGTGCTTACAACTCCAAATCCTGATTTATATTTGTATTTACCAAGTGGAAATTATTTGAGGACTCTTTCCATGGGAAACCCTTCCTTTGTTGGAAACCTGATTATGGCAAGAGCTCTTACTTACTTTGGCTCCCACTATTATCAGAGAGGATACAAGTACGAATGGCTTTTCCATCTTTTTGATGTTTTAACTGACATTGACCCTTACAATAAAGAAAGTTATTTAGTTGGAGCAAGACTCTTAACCCTTGTGGATGTGAATCTTTCGAACAATCTTCTGGAAAAGGGGAGGAAACATCATCCTTATTACTGGAAGCTCCCAGAGCTTTTAGGATTCAATTATTTTTACCATCTTAAAGAACCTGATAAAGCTGCAAAATACTATGAAATTGCATCAAACCTTCCAGGTCATCCTCCTTATGTTCCTTCCCTTGCAGGTAAATTCTATTCTGAAATTGGTATGTTTGAGGAAGCTATAAAAGTCCTGAAGAATTTCTATGAAACAACAGAGGATAATAGACTAAAGAAGGACTTTGGTGAACAGATCGAGGAGTTGGAGCAGAAAATCAGGGAAAGAAGGGAAAGACTTCCCGCCCGAGTGACAAAAGTTTTTGATGGAGACACTTTTCAATTGAATGTCCAGGGAAGAGAGGAAATTGTAAGACTTGTTGGTGTGGATGCTCCTGAGATTGATGAGGAAAGAGAAAAAGTAAGGTTGATGGGACTTCTTTCAAGGGAGTTTGCCCTTTATCATCTTGAAAATAAGGATGTTTATATCCTCATAGATAAACAGGGAAGAGATAAATTCGGGAGATTGCTTGTTTATCTCTGGCTTCCCAGCATGATCTTTTTCAACGAATTTATCATAGAGGAAGGTTTTGCAAATGTTTATACGAGATTTCATCATCCTTATCAAAAAAAATTTATTGAGGCAGAAAGAAGTGCAAGGGAGAAAAATAAAGGTCTCTGGGGTTTTGGAAAGGAAGTTCCTTCTCCATCACAGGATGCAATTTATCTTCTTGGAAAACTTTCCGCAATAAGATTCATGGTTTATAAGGTATATTTTGGGGGGTCTGTGGTTTATCTTCAATCATCTCCTGATTGGCAGAAAACTTTCAATGTAATAATATTTATAAATGAAATTGCGAGATTCAAAAGAGATTTGAAGGAGTATGAAGGGAAGGAGATTGTTGTCAGGGGATTTGTTAAGAAATACAAGGAACACTCTGAAATAGCACTTTTTTCTCCTCTTCAAATTGAAGAAATAGAATAATTAAGGAGGCAAGATGGGAAAGGCAAAAGTCAAAATGAAAAAGCCGAAATCAAAAATAAAAAAGAGGGTAAAATATGAAGATAAATTTTTCCCTTTTGACTTCTAACTTTTTCCTTTTAAATTTCTCTAAGGAGGTTTAGAAGTGGAGAATCTGAGAGAAAGAGGCGCTTCTGCCTTAAAAAAAATTAGGGAAGAGAAGCCCCTCGTCCACAACATTACAAATTTTGTTGTTATGAATTACACTGCCAATGCTCTTCTTGCTATAGGAGCTTCCCCTGTTATGGCTCATTCCATTGATGAAGTAGAGGATATGGTCTCCCTTGCAAGAGCCCTTGTCATCAACATAGGAACTCTTGAGCAAGAATGGATTGAATCAATGATTAAAGCAGGGAAAAAGGCAAATAAGATTGGTATCCCTGTGATTCTTGACCCTGTGGGAGCGGGAGCAACACCGCTCAGAACCAATGCCTCAAAAAGGATAATAAATGAGGTAAATTTATCCTCTATAAGGGGAAATGCCTCTGAGATTTTATCTTTATCCGACGAAAAGGGAAAGACAAAGGGAGTTGATTCCCTTCATGAAGTAGAGGAGGTCTGGAAGGAAGGACTTGAGCTTTCAAGGGAGCTTAAAACAGTAATTGCAATTACAGGCAGGGTTGACTTTATAACTGATGGGAAAAGAGCATTCAGATGTTTCAATGGGCATCCATTACTAAGATGGGTCACAGGAACCGGATGCACTGCAACTGTAATAATTGGAGCATTTCTTGCAGTTGAGAAAGACCCTCTCCTTGCAACTGCTTTGGGTCTGTCCTATTTTGGACTTGCTGGAGAGAAGGCAAGTGAAAAGGCAACCTCTTCAGGCTCCTATGGTATTGCTCTCCTTGATGCTATTTATGAGATAAAGGAAGAGGAGTTTGCAGATAAAATGAGGCTGGAAGAGTTAAAATATGAAACAAGGTGAGAAAAGCGAGAAAGGAAAGACGGGCAAGACTTGAAGGAGCTTGAAGCTTATAGTCTGTAACTAAAAATGAGAAAAATTATAAACTGGGAGCTTTATCTTGTTACTGATAGGGAGCTTTCAAAATTGCCATTTCATGAAATGATAAAAAAAGCTGTTAAAGGAGGAGTCACAGTTATTCAATTGAGAGAAAAGAATTTGTCCACAAGAGAATTTATTGAGGAAGCTATAGAGGTCAAAAAAATCATAGAAGGTAGCGAAAACCCTCTTATAATTAATGACAGAGTGGATATTGCCCTTGCTGTTCGGGCTGATGGTGTTCATCTCGGAAATGATGATATGCCAGTGGATGTTGCAAGGAGGATATTGGGGAAAAATTTTATTATTGGAGCATCAGCAGGTTCTGTAGAAGAGGCAATAGAAAAAGAGAAAATGGGTGCTGACTATATAGCTGTCAGCCCGGTTTTTTCAACTCCCACAAAACCAGACGCAGGACCCCCTCTTGGGCTTGATGGAATAAAGGAAATAAAAAAATCTGTAAAAGTTCCTGTAATAGGGATTGGAGGAATAAACAAGGAAAAGGTTTTTGATGTTATAAAGAGCGGTGCTGATGGTGTTGCTGTTGTCTCTGCAATTGTAAGCTCTGAAGACCCAGAAATATCTGCAAGAGAACTCAGGGAATTAATCAAAAAAGCTAAAAGCTCCTTAGAAGATTAATTTTTTCAATGAAAATCGAAATCTAATCTTCAATTTCGGTGCTAATGTCATATAATTCCTGTAAAAATATGGAGGCTTCGGTTATGATAGATAAAATGAAAAGAAAAATTAAAAGAAAGGAGACCGAAGCTTATGAAAGGGATACAACAAAGTCAGAAAATTCGCAAGGGGTTGAGGGAAGTGCTGGAGGAAGGGGTAATGGGTAGGGAACTTCTGAGTGAGTTTTTGAGGAAGGGCATGCAGCTTCTAATGCAGAAGCTACTCGAGGCTGCTGAAAGGATATAGGAATGGCTATGAGCCTTCCTCTGTGAGGACAGCAGAAGGAAAGGTTGAGATTGAGATTCCGCAGGTAAGGAATACCTCAGAACCATTCCACTCCAAGCTCAGAGAGTTTCTCCGTCAAAACTCAGAGTGTTTAAAGATACTTAATACTAAGATGTATGCAAGAGGACTCTCTACAAGAGACATAGAGGATGCTCTAAAAGAACTCACTGGCTCTAAGGTCAGAGAAGTTCTCTGGTTAGAGCATGAGAGGTTTTCAAATCAGGGATTTATCCTCTTTTGAGGTGGAGTATATATTTTTAGATGCGATATATGAAGATGTAAGGAAGATGGTGGGATGAAGGAAGCGATACTGGTAGTATGGGGGATTCTAAGAGATGGTAGGAATGTTTTACTTTCAATGAGATTAGGGAAGAAGGAATTCTATGATGACTGGTTGGAGATATTAAGGGACATGGTGAAAAGAGGTTTAAGAGTTCCATTGTCTGTGACCCCAGATGGAGTGTCTGGGCTTATAAGAGCGATAAGGGAGGTATTTCCGAAGTCGATAAGGATAAGGTGCTGGGTTCACAAGATGAAGAATCTATCGTCAAAAGTTTCTGAGAGTGAATGGCCAGAGATAAGGGCAGAGATAGTGATGATAAGGGATGCGGTTAATTATGAAGAAGGGAAGAGATTAGCGGAAAGGTTTACAGAGAAATGGAATAATGTATATCCGACGGCTAATAGCAAGTTTCAGTGAGGATATAGAGGCACTTTTATCTCATTTGAAGTTGCCGGAGGAAGGAATTAGGACTGGAAGAAGAGACAAAGGGAGAAGAGAAGGAGGCAATCTATGCATAAAAAGAAGCTTTCCATTTTACAGGAAAAATTGGAATTGCTAAAATAATTGTGGAAATGAATAATAAAGATGTTGGGAATTGGTGTGACACAAGAATGACAACAAAGATATTGGTTGAACCTGTTTTCGATAATAAAAATTTAATTAGAGAGATTCGAAAAATAGAAAAACGAGTGAAAATCGCTGAGCATTTAATTACAGGCTCTACACTTCCCTCTAAATTTCATCTTAAAATAAAATTCATTGAAGGTGAGAAACCAGAAGAAATAAAGCTGAAAAACATTCGAGTTATAAATATAAAAATAGGATATGAACAAACTTTTTCTGAGATCTCAATACCCTTTAAAGAGGAAAATATTATATGTACAGGTTTATACTATACAGTATTTCCAGACCCAGGACTTTATTGGCTTGAATTAGAAATTGAATCCACCCCAAATACGATCCATATAGAAACTGTCCAAAGGATGCTCAATAATGAAGAGGGGCGGGGATGGAGTGAGCACAAAATAGGTGAGGATGGCCATCCCAAAAAGAATTTTCTTAGGCAACCAATACTCGTAGAAGAAAGCACGACAATTTATCAGATGAAACTTAATAGAAATTTGAATAGATTAACATTGATAATCGTAGTTCTCACAATCTTTTTTGGCCTTATAGAAATAGGTTTTTTCAAATGGATAAAGGACTTGATAATCCCTCAGTGAAAGATGCTTTTGTATAAACCAATCCAGCTCTTTCCTTTTCCAAGAGATGGTTTATAATATAGAGCAATTAAAATCTATTTTTAAAGTTGATTTAGTTTACCGTTCCTATACTAAAACAAAAAAAGACAATGCAATTCGAAGGATTATTTTTCTATTAAGGACCGGTTATAATTAAATAAGTCAATGATGAAGAAAAAAATGTGAGAATTTTTTATACTGTCTTATTTGAGCCTCTGAAAGAAGGTGGATATAAGTTATAGTCCCGGCTATTCCAGAAATATGTACTTTCGGTCAGACTCTTAATGAAGCTCGAAAAATCTACCCATTGGAACCGCCATCACTATCTCCGGGTGCTACATCAGTGTGAGTAATGTCTAACCTACATTTCTGACTTCTGAAACGCTAACCCATTTACCAGCCTTTTACCTTAATTTATTCTGTATTTCTATAGCTTGTTTCAATTTCTCTTTTCTAATTCGCTCCGCTTTAAGTCTTTCATGCTCTTCTATAAATTTTTCAGCCGCTTCCCTTAAGAGCTGGCTTCTATTATTCACTTCCTTTGCAATACTGTCAATCTTTTTAAGGATGTCGTCAGGTAACAATACATTTATCCTCACTATTTTTACACCTCTAAATTACACATTTTATGTACATAACAATATTATGTTAATATCAAATTTCCGAAAACCCGTGAAAGCCAAGTTGAATGCTCAACGATATTCGAGCATGTTCCTCGTTCACCAAAGAACTTCTCAGATAGCTACTTTCGATTTGCTTTTTTATAAAATTCGCAATATTTTTTAACAAGACAGATATTGCAAAGGGGTTTTACGGGTTTACATATGTTCTGTCCAAACTGAACAAATAGGTCATTAAAGTCGAACCAGTATTTTTTAGGAATTAGTTTTCTTAAAGCTTTCTCTGTTTGCTCAGGAGTTTTAGTTTTTATCCATCCCAATCTATTCGGGATTCTGTGGCAATGGGTGTCAATTGGCAAGCCTTCTTTCCCGAAGCCGTAAACCATGACAATGTTGACTGTCTTTCTCCCAACCCCTTTCAGTTTTAAAAGCTCTTCAAAATTATCAGGAACAATAGAACCGTATTTTTCTTTTATAATTTTTGATATTTCTTTTATTCTTTTTGCTTTTGTCTTATAGAATCCAACAGGATATATTGCTTTTTCAATCTCTTCAAGAGACAGAGCGGAAAGCTTCTCGGGAGTTTCGGCAATTCTAAACAATCTTTCCGATGCTTTTTCAGTAACAGCATCCTTTGTTCTTAGAGAAAGAAGACAGGAGATAAGAACTTTGAATGGGTCCCTTGTCTGAACAGCTATTTCTGTGACAATAGGGCTTTTAAAATTTTGAGTGTGTTTCTTCAAAATTTCAATAACCTTTGAAATTTTATTTCCTATATTCATTTTTCAAATGCTCCTCAAGATAGTCAAGAGATTCTTTAATTATCCTGTTTTTCATAAAAATAACCGAGTAATGACCACTCCATACCCATTTGATTTTTGGCTTCCCTAATGCTTCCCATAAATCCTCTGCACAGGATAGAGGAACAATCAAGTCCAACTTAGCATTTATCATAAAGACATTTCTCGGACGATTCCTGTGGGAAAAGGTTATGGGGTCTATTATGCCAAGATTCTGAGCGAGCATTTTTTTATTTATACCCCAGGAAATTAATTTAATTTTCAATGGAATTGTAAGGATGCTCTTCCATAAAAGATCTTGGAAATTCCCACCACCAAGAACAGACACACCGACCTTTATTCTCTCGTCAACTCCCATTGCAAGGTTTGAAATTATGGCGCCTAAGCTTATGCCCATTATTCCTATTCTTTCACCATCAATTTCTTTCCTTTTTTCAAGCCAGTTTATCAGGCATCTAATATCTATTATTGTCTGCTTGAAGGTTTCTCTTACCCTTTGTAGGTCATCAGATATAAAGTATCTTCTTGAACTTAAATTCTTAGGTTTTCTCGATGAATGATAGGGCAAGACAAAAACAATACCTGCAATTTTTCTTTCAGCAAGTTTTCTTGCAATGTCTTTTTCAATTCTAAGTTTTCTCGCTTTATAACCGTGAATAATAATGACAGCAGGAATTTTAGAATCAACCTCAGGTTTGTAGTAAAAGGAATGAACTAAATCATTCTCCAGATAGGCACTTTTAACAAAACTTGGAAATTCAAGTTCGTATATTTTTAAGTTTTTCTCTTCCGATACAATTTTAAGGTTAAAGGCTATTTTTTCGCTACTGTAATCAAAAAAAGAGAGAATGTCTTGCGGGAAAGAAAATAGGAATAATGGAAGAGCAAGTGACAACGATATGAAAAGTTCAATGGAACTCAAAAAGTTTTTCGCTTTTGAATTTTTCCTAAGGATTGAATACATCATCAGTTTTTTATTTTAGAAGATGTAAAATTAATTTTCAAAACGGATTTTAAGCAAAATTGAATTTGGGAATTTCTTAATATAAAATTTGCTATTGATGAAAAAGAGTGAAAAGGGTAAGTCCAATTTCAAAATTCAAAAGTGTAATCCCGAATTTAAAAGTTCAGGAAGGGAAAATAGTAAAAAAGACTATTTTCCCCTTATTTTACTTTCAAATCTCACTTTTAAATTTTCCTTTGGAGGTTATTATGTCTTCTAAAAACACTCTCACATTTTTAGTATTATTTTTTATTTTTATGGGGGCTTCAATGGTAAAGGGAGAAGAACTCAAAACATTCATTAATGAAGATACCCAGAATACGGTCATTGAAAAATTGATTGCAAATCATGGAGAGTCTCAAAGGGAAAGGATTGAAAAGGGTGTAAAAAGAGCAGCTAATCTATGGAGAGAAGAGGATGGAAGTTCAAAAGATTTTGAAAGTTTCTGTCTTCAAAATTTTGTTTCGGAGCCTTCCCTTCTTGATAACGCATTCAAGCGGATGGAGAGAAATTTTGAAACGATAGTTGGATTTTTCCATCAGATTCGGAGGACTCTTCTTGAGCCCCTTGACCTTGACTGGGGAAGACCACTTCCTGTGGATTATCTATTTGCCAATTATACCCCTTATGCCCATCTTGAAGAGGATATGTTCAAAACAAAAATAGCTTTCGTTATAATTCTGAACTTTCCGAATTATTCTCTTGAAGAGAAAATTACTCAGGGTTCATCGTGGGATAGAAGAAAATGGGCAGAAGTTAATCTGGGAGATGCTTTTACTTCAAGAGTTCCAGCTGAAGTTAACCAGAAAATGAACGAGATTTTTGTCTCTGCCAACAATTACATTAGTGAATACAACATTTTCATGGGGAATCTTCTTGACAATCAAAACAGGACTCCCTTTCCGAAAGACCTGAAACTTATATCTCACTGGGGCTTGAGGGATGAGTTAAAAGCTCAGTATGCAAATCCTGACGGTCTTGAAAAACAGGAAATTATTTTCAAAGTGATGGAGAGAATAATTGAGCAGAGCATTCCCAAAATTGTGATAAACAGTGATACTTACTATTGGAATCCATTTACAAATAAAGTATTCGAAAAGAAAAACGGGAACTTTGTTTCAATTGATTTTGAGCCTGAAAGTGAAATTCGTTATAAGCATTTCCTCAGCACTTTCCAGGCCCAGAAGCTTCTTGACCCCTATGTTCCCGATGCTCCCACTTTGATTGAGAGAAGATTCAACAAAGACAGAAAGATTCCAGAGAAGGAAGTAGAAAGACTTTTTACATCGGTTCTTTCATCACCATTAACAGCGAAAGTTGGAAAACTTATAGAGAAAAGGCTCGGAAGAAAATTGAGACCCTTTGACATATGGTATAATGGATTCAAGCCAAGGGGAGTTTACAAAGAGGAAGGGCTGGATAAGATTGTAAAGGAGAGATACCCGAATCTTGAGGCTTTCCAGAATGATCTTCCTAACATATTGAAAAAGCTCGGTTTCACTGAGGAGAAAGCAAAATTCCTCTCAGAGAGAATAGTTGTTGACCCGGCAAGGGGTTCAGGTCATGCCATGGGAGCTCAAATGAGGGAAGACAAGGCTCATCTGAGGACAAGGGTTACAAAGGAAGGGATGAATTATAAAGGGTTTAATATCGCAATTCATGAGCTGGGACACAATGTAGAACAGGTCTTTTCCCTTCACGGAATTGACTATTATTTCCTTGCCGGAGTTCCAAACACTGCTTTTACAGAATGTTTTGCATTCCTTTTCCAGAATCGTGACCTTGAGCTTTTGGGATTGAAAAAGGAAGACCCTATGGAAAAGTATCTTCATGCCCTTGATACTTTCTGGATGACATATGAGATTGGAGGAGTTGCCCTTGTGGATATGAGGGTCTGGAGATGGCTCTATGAGCATCCAGATGCGACACCTTCTCAGCTAAAAGAAGCTGTTATTTCAACTACAAAGGAAGTCTGGAACAAATATTATGCTCCTGTCTTCAAAGTGAAAGATTCTCCAATCCTTGCTATTTACTCCCACATGATTGACTCTGCAATGTATCTTCCTGATTATCCTCTGGGACACATAATTTCCTTCCAGCTTGAAAAATACATGGAAAGAAAGAATCTTGGCGAAGAAATGGAAAGAATGTGCAAGCTCGGTTCCCTTACTCCTAAATTATGGATGGAAAAAGCAATTGGAGCTGAAATTTCTACAGAACCTCTTCTTAAAGCAACAGAGGAGGCTTTAAGGATTGCGAAAAAATAAAAAGTCAATTTTGAAAGCTTCAATCTGCGGGCTACAAGCCTCAAGATAAAAGCAAGCCACTGAATAGCCAACAACTATTTATAATTTTCTCAAAATCTCACCAAGAACCCCTCTTTTTATCTCAATTGCATTGTAGGGACAGACTTCCTGACAGCAGAAGCAGGAGATACAATTTTTATAATCAATTTTAAGACCTTTTGAATCTTCCTTGATAGAGTCTGTTTGACACACCTCCACACATAGCTTACAAAGTTTGCAGAGCTCTCTATTTATGAAAGGTCTTGGAATGGAGCTTTTCAACCTTGGCATCAAAAAGGAGAATCTTTTTGAAGGTGGGACTGAATCAGGAAGTTTAAAATCATAAAGAATGAGAGATTCCCCATTCAAAATTTCAATCTCCTCTATTTTTGACCCCTTGATTCCCATCTTTTGGCCTGCTTTCACTATGCTGTATGCATCTCCGATTCCAAGGAAATAAGAAATAAAAGTATCAATGGCAAGAGCATTTTCAGAACCAATCAAGACTCCAAACCATCTTTTTCTTCCATTGGCTGGACCATTTCCATCCATTCCCAAAATCCCATCCATTACTGTTATAACTGGCTTTTTAAATCTGTAAAGGTCAATTAAAAATTTTGAGAAAGAAATAAGGTTATTCCCGAATCTTATGTGGCACTCTGCTTTTCTTCTTCCAGGAACTATCCCGAACATATTTTTTACACCAAGGGTAAGAATGAACTGGGTGTGGGTTTTAAGTTTTGCAATATTTATGATTTTATCAAAGTTAAGAACCGACTTTGCCACTTCAAGTTTTTTAAACTCCCCATCTTTGAAATCAACATCCACTGATTCCTCAAACGCAAGTAGATTTATTCCCACTTCCTTTGAAATTCTCTGCATTCCTGTTTTCTCTACCACTTTCTGGAAAGAGCCAATTGACGGGCTATCACCTATATAAGGAATTCCACCATTTTCTATTATTAATTCAGCCAGTGCCCTTATAACTACCGGATGAGTGGTTACTCCTTCTTCCGGTACTCTTGCTGAGAGAAGGTTAGGCTTGAGAAGAACCTTGTCACCCCTTGAAATAAAATTTTTTACACCTCCGAGGGCTTCAAAGATTGATTGAATAGAAGATTTTACCTCTTCATAATCGTAATTCTTACATTTCCTTACAATAACTTTCTCTTTATCTTCCATATCCTCTTTCTTCCATATAATCTTTAAGAGCAGTTGACCAGTGACTGAAATCAGGAATTCCTGCAATCTTCATATTTCTATTTTCAAGGACAGAGTATTTAGGCCTTTTTGCTTTCAGATTGAGTTCTTCTGAGGAAACAGGCTTTATCTCAGCTTCTACCCCTGCATATTCAAATATTATTTTTGAAAACTCATACCATGAGCATTCTCCTTCATTGGTCATATGATAGAGACCAAAGGTGAAGCCTTTTAAAATCAGAATTTTAACCTTTTCAGCAAGCTCCTTTGCATATGTGGGAGTGATTATCTGGTCACTGACAACTCTTAGTTCACCACCTTCTTTCCATCTTGATAGAATTCTTTCAACAAAATTCCCTCCTTTCCCTGCTCTCCCCTTTGCGCCGTAAAGACCGCAGGTTCTTATTATATAGAATTTCTCGGTGTTGTTTTTTATGAAAATTTCGCCACAATATTTTGAGAGCCCGTAAACAGAAAGGGGAAAAGGATTATCATCCTCATTATAAGGAGAATTTTTTCTTCCATCAAAAACATAATCAGTGCTGAAGTGAACAAGAATAAAATCATATTTACTGGATAAAATTGCAAGATTTCTAACAGCAATTGAATTCACAAGGAATGTTTTCTCAGGATAATCTTCGCATTCATCAACAAGATGATAAGCCGAGGTATTTATAAGAACATCGGGTTTAAATTCTTCTACAATTTTTTTTACTTTCTCAAACTCCGTCACATCAAGCTCTGAATGGGACAGAGCTTTCAAATTTTCATCTTTAAACAGCTTAACAAATTCTGAACCTAATTGTCCACCTGAACCTGTAATAAGAACTCTCATATTCAAAATGAAAATTTATTTTAACATACACAATTTTGTTTTTCTAAACTTCATTAAAAATGGCAGAATTAAAAAATAGAGAGGAACCTAAAAAGCAAAAGGATACGAGCTTGACCCTCTTTTTAATAAATTATCACTCCGGCATAGCCGACGACTTCTGTGTAATCGCCAGTTATATCTCCTGATGTTGCATAACTTACAACCTTTCCTTTTTTTGCTCCAAGTTTAATAGAAGCGGATAGGGTAGATGTAACAGGCGCAATTCCACACATGGAGATATCTTCCCTTTCAACGACATCGTATAATTCTCTCGGATTTAGACTTTCAATTTTTTCAAGGGCTTTCCAGTCCTTTCTCTCAGCCTCATCCTTGGGTATGTAGTGACTCATATCAGAAGATGCAACAATGAGAACATCTTTCCCGAATCTTTTTATAGCCTCTGCAATCTCTTCTCCAAATTTTTCCAGTTGGTCATAGGTTGTTTTCTGAATACATACAGGGACAAATGATGCATTGGGATTGAAAAACTGAATAAATGGAAGCTGAACCTCAATAGAATGCTCCCATAAATGGGCTGTCGGGTCAACCCTTGCGAGGGAAGATTCTTCAAGAAGAAGTTTTGCAAGATCCTCGTTGATTTTAATATCACCGAGAGGGGTTTCCCATTCTCCCTTATCCATTATTGCGAAAGCTTTACCCATTCCGGTATGGTTAGGACCAAGAATTAGAACTGTATCAGGGATTGTAATGAAAGAGAAAGTTTCTCCTGTAATTTTCCCTGAATACATGTATCCTGCATGGGGAGATATCAAAGAAATACAGCTCCTTTTTTCTTTGCTCTCATCCACGAGATTGGAAATTATTTTCATAAGCCTTTCTTTGCCCTGCGGATAAAACTGCCCGGCAACTGTAGGTTTCCTTTTCTGGCTCATTATGTCACACCTTTTTAAATCTTATCATACTCCACTAAAAAGTAAATCATATTTTTTCCAGGTTTGTCAATTTTTAGAGAATTTTCTTAGAAATTAATTATTTGATTCCTTTGATCCTATAGTTAAAATTGAACAAATGGACAGGATCCAGAATGTAAAAATTTTAAAAGACAATGCAATTTTGACTTGTCGCCTAATCAAAGTTGGAATACAGAATTGGAGGAAAAATGAAAAGAGTAATTTTATTAAGTGCTTTGTTAATATTCACCCCCTTTCTATCCGGAGAGTATGTGGTGGTAAAAGAGACGCCTGCATTCTGGTATGCAAGCATGGATTTTGAAGGTTCATACGAACAAATACCAGAAAAAATTAATTTGTTCATGCAGGGATTTCAGAAACAGAATTTACCATTTGTGGCCCTTTTTGGGATTTATTTTAACTCACCTGAACAGGTAAAGCCCGAAGAATTGAAATGGGCTATAGGGATTCCTGTCCCAGAAAAGTCAATTGTAAATCCTCCCTTGAGGAAATCACAGTTTCTTTACAAATATATTGCAGTTGCAATTCATGTAGGTTCTTACGAAGAAACTGCTAAAACCTATGGAAAAGTTTTTTCTTACATAAACGAGAAAGGATACAGAGTTGTGGGTCCAGTATTCTAACATTATCTTAACGACCCCTCTCAAGTAAAACCAGAGGAGTTAAGGACTGAGATTTGGGTTCCTGTGGAGAAAAAATAAGTAAACTTTTTCTTTTTAATTTCTGTTAAAACTAAAATCTTTCCAACCTGTAATAAGTTTAGAGAAAATTAGTAAAATACACTTTTCTTTATTTTGGGTCAGGTAAAATGAACTTGCCACGAGATTGAAAGATTGGTAAACTAATTTTTGAAAAATTTTAGATAACTGGAGGCAGAGATGGCAAAGAGAAAATTTTCTGATCTAGTCATTAAAGCGTTAATTATATTTTCCCTATCCCTTGCCTTCGGCATTGCATACCTGATGGGAATTTCGAGTAAACTACCTCTTCAATCTCAATCACCACAGGTCCAGCAAAAACCAAAATACAAAGAGATCGACCTTGCAAAGGCGAAAGAGAGATTTGACCAGGGCTGGCTATTTGTGGATGCCAGGTCTCAGCTTTCATGGATAGAGGGACATATAAAGGGAGCGATCTGTTTTCCCGCAGGCGAGTTTCTCCAGAGAATTATTGAATTTGATAAGAAATATCCCAAGGATACAAAGATGGTTGTTTACTGTTCTGGAGTTGGATGTGCTACAAGCTACTTCCTTGCAGAAAGACTTGCAGAGAGAGGATATAAAAATATAGAAGTTTTCTTTGGAGGATGGAACGGCTGGTTTCAGGCAGGCTATCCTACTGAAAAAGGCCAATGAAAAGGAAGAAAATTTTTTTATACATTTCGGTATTAATCCTATTTTTGATTTATTTTTCAGCAGGAATAATAAAAATTTTTACTCCTCTTCAATTCTATGGAGCTGTGAGATCCTATGAAATTGTTAAAGAACCATTTGTTATTGCAATGGTCACAACAGTCGTTCCCTTTCTGGAGGTCTTTTCAGCTATATTTCTTCTGATTCCTGCGTGGAGAAAGAGCTCCTCATTGGTTATTCTTATCCTGACTCTGATTTTCCTTTTTGCGATTCTTTCAGCTCATCTGCGTGGGATCAATATGGACTGTGGTTGTTTTGGTGGAGTCCTTATCGGCGAGACAGGCCTCAGCTCAATTATTAGAAATATATTTTTAACAATTCTCTCAGTCTTTGTATTTGTAAAGAGTGATTGAATATAAGACTATTACAGTAGGTGCTCTTGAAACAAACTGCTACATAATTTTTGATAGAGAAAATAATGCAATAATTATAGACCCTGGCGGAGAACCTGAAAAAATTTATCGCTTTATTGAAGGGAAAAATTTAAAACCTCAAATGATTATTAACACTCACGGTCATGCAGATCATTGTGGAGGAAACAAATTCTTGAAGGAGAAATATTCAATCCCAATCTTTATTCACAAAGATGAAATTGAAATTCTTAATTCTTTTGAGAACAAATTTATTTTCCCTTTGATGGGAGGAAATCCCTCACCAGCTCCAGATAGACTTTTAGAAGATGGCGAATTTATTGAATTTAGAGGAATTACTTTAAAGGTCATTCATACTCCTGGTCATACTCCTGGAAGTATTTCAATCTTTACTAATGGTATTCTCTTTTCGGGAGATCTGATATTTTCCGGGTCGGTCGGAAGAACAGACCTTCCCAGAGGTTCATGGAAAGAACTTATAAGTTCGATTAAGAATAAGATTTTGACTCTTCCTGATGAAATTCTAATTCTTCCAGGGCATGGACCATCAACAACTGTGAAAGAAGAGAGAGAAAATAATCCATTTATTCATTATGAAGCATATTGAAAATTTCTTGAACTATCTTACTCTTGAAAAGGGATATAGCCATAATACCATTGAAGCCTATCGAAGAGATTTAAAGGGTTTTTTTAATTTCATAAATAAAGATTGGAATGATGTTACAAAGGAGGATGTTCTTTCATATCTCAGAGAACTTAAAAAGAAGAATATTTCCCAGAGGTCTTCATCAAGAGCTCTTTCAGCCTTTAAAACTTTCTTCAAATATCTTATTCTCGAAGGAGCTATAAAGGTAAACCCCCTTTCAGGAATAAAGGGGATGAGACAGACAAAATTTCTTCCCACATATTTGACAATTGAAGAGGTTGAGGAACTCCTTTCCCTTCAAGATCTTTCTAATCCCACTGGAAAGAGGGATAAGGCAATTCTTGAGCTCATGTATGCAACAGGACTCAGGGCAAGTGAGATAGTTGAGTTGAGGATGGAAGATATTGAACTTGATGAAGGCTTTATTTATGTTATGGGAAAAGGTGGTAAAAGGAGGATGGTTCCCACAGGCGAGATTGCCCTTAAATATTTGAGAATTTATCTTGATGTAAGGGAAGAATTTCTATCAGGGAAAGGAAGTAATTATGTTTTTCTTAACTATACAGGAGAGCCTCTAACAAGGCAGGGGCTATGGAAAATTATAAAAAAGTATGGAAAAAAGATAGGGATTGCAGATAAACTAACCCCGCATACTTTGAGACACTCCTTTGCAACCCATCTTCTCGAAAGGGGCGCAGACCTCCGCTCCATTCAAATTATGCTCGGTCATTCAAGAATCTCAACAACCCAGATTTACACCCACATCGCAGCTGAAAGATTGAAAAGAATGTGGGAAAAATACCATCCGAGAGCCTGATAAAATTTATATGAATTTAAAAACTAAAATGTTTGTTAAGCTCTCTGCTTTCTGATAATATTAAATTATGTCAAAGCTTGATTTTCTAAAAGAAAGAGCACAAGAATTCTGGGAAACTGCGCAGTATCTATTTGAAAAGGGAAGATATAACCTTTCTGCATTTAATTTAGAGCAAGCTACTAAGCTATGGTTGAAATATTTGATAGGTATAAAGGTTGGAGAGTGGCCTAAAACTCATTATTTGAATGAATTGATTGAGGAATTTAGCAGAGTTTATGATACTCAAGAAATTCTTGAATATTATCGTGAAAATGAGATATTTTTTGAAAATTTGAGCGATGCTTATTTCACCTCAAGATATTTTTCAAAGGTCTTCAGTAAAAATCTGGTTGAAAAATTGATGAAAAAATGCAAAGAATTCTTTGAATTTCTTGAAAAAACCATAGGAGAAAAATTTCAAATATGAACTCTCTTTTCCAGATAAAGAAAGAAATTTGGGAAGAGAAGGAAAAATATTTCAAGGATTATAGAGTTTATTGCCAGATTTTAAAGGGGAAAGCGGAAGAACTTATAGGTGAATTAAAGGTCATTGTTTTTGGCTCGGTTGTTAGAGGCGATTTTACTCCCAATAGTGATATAGATGTCTTAATAATTTCAGATAATTTGCCTGAATCCTATGAAGAAAGAGTAAAAATAAAAGTTGCACTCAAATCTTCTATGGAGCGACTGAATCCATTCCAGCTCCACTTAGTTACTCCGAAAGAGTTTGATGAATATTATAAGCCTTTTATAAAAAAGGATTATGTAGATATTTTTTGATACCAGTGAACTTATGAGTTGATAAATAGCAGTAAAGAGGAGAACTAAAGAGCCCAAGTTTTAAAGAAACCCTGAGCTGTAGGCTGTGAGCTTCTCTGACTTCCTTTGACTATTCCCTCTTGCCTTGTTAAACTTTTATATTCAAGTGGGAACTATTTTTATTTATGTTCGTAATTAGAGATATGGAGTGGAAGATATGAAAAAAATATTTGTGATTGGTGTAGTTTTAATTGTGATTTTTTTAATTGTATTTTTCAACCTCCGTTCAAAACAGAGACTGGGTATGTCTGTTGAGGTTGACAAGGTTAAAAAGGGTGAGCTTATATCAAAAGTTTCTGCCTCAGGGGAAGTGAAGCCAAGAAAGTATGTTAATATGTCCTCCAATGTTCCTGGGATGATTGAAAAGATATATGTTAAGGAGGGAGAAAAGGTTAAAGAGGGACAGATACTTGTGAAGCTGGATTCTACTCAATACGAAGCATCTGTTGCAAGGGATAAAGCATACATTGCCTCTCTTGAGGAAGATTTAAGAAATGCTGAGACAAATCTGAAAAAAGCAGAAGCAACCTATAAGAGAAATGTTGAGCTCTACAAGGAACAACTTATATCCGATGAAGCTCTTGAAAATGCAAAGACACAGTATGAGACAGCTTTGTCTCAAAGAAATTCCCTCTTCCACAGAATAACTCAGGCAAAAGCATCCTTGCAAAGTACTATTGATTCTCTTAATAAAACAATAATTCGTTCTCCTATAGATGGAGTTGTTACATCCCTTAAAGTTGAAGAAGGTGAGGTAGCAGTTGTGGGAACAATGAATAACCCTGGAACAGTTCTTCTGACCATTGCAGATCTTTCAGTTATGGAGGTTGAAGTTGATGTGGATGAGACTGATGTTATAAATGTTAAATTAGGACAGAAGGTGGAGGTAAAGGTAGATGCTTTACCTGATAAAGTTTTAGAAGGAGAGGTTACAGAAATCGGAAGCTCTGCAAAACAAAGTTCTACACTTCTTTCATCTTCTTCATCAGCTTCAAAGGAAGCAAAGGATTTCAAAGTCGTTGTTACCCTTAAAGAGCCTCCATCAGTTTTAAAGCCAGGGCTTTCAGCGTCTACCGATATAATTGTTGGAGAGAAAAAGAGCATTTTGAAGGTTCCAATATCATGTCTTGTTGTTAGAGAAGGGAAGGAGAAGAAAGAGGAAGAAGGTGTATTTGTTGTAAAGGATGGAAAAGCTCAGTTCAGGAAAATAGAAAAAGGAATCATGGGAGAAATGGAAGTTGAGGTTCTTTCAGGTCTTAATGAGAATGATGAGATTATAGTAGGTCCATATAAAGCCCTCAGAACAATTAAAGATGGGGATCCTGTAAAGGTTTCAACGAAAAAATGAATCAGAATCTTATAATTACAAAGGATATATGGAAGATTTACAAATTAGGAAAGGAAGAAGTTCAGGCTCTTAGAGGAATTTCTGTTGAAATTAGAAAGAATGAGTTTGTTGCCATAATGGGACCTTCTGGTTCTGGAAAATCCACCCTTCTCAACATCCTTGGTTGTCTTGACACTCCAAGCTCAGGTCAGTATTTTCTTAATAATAAAGAAGTTTCCCAGCTTAACGACGAAGAACTTGCGTTAATCAGGAATAAAGAGATAGGGTTTGTATTCCAGGTTTTTAATCTTCTTTCGAATGTTGATGCCTTTCACAATGTTGAACTTCCTTTAATTTATAATGGAACTCCCAAAAAAGAGAGAAGGGAAAGAGTAATTTCAGCCCTTAAAATGGTGGAGCTTGCCCACAGGATGAAACATAAACCATCAGAGCTTTCAGGGGGTGAAAGACAGAGGGTTGCAATTGCAAGAGCACTTGTTAATAACCCATCACTAATTCTTGCTGATGAGCCTACAGGAAATCTTGATTCAAGGTCAGGAGCAGAGATTCTTAATCTTTTTGAAAAACTTCACTCGCTTGGAAATACCATTGTAATTGTTACCCATGACCCTAATATTGCAGAAAGAGCAAAAAGGATAATATATTTAAAAGATGGAGAGCTTGAAAAGGAAAGAATGCTTTAAATTGGAGGTTTAAATGGGTTTTATTTCAAGATTTTTGGATGTTTTCATCTCGCCTTCTAAGATTTCTGAAGAAATAAAGGAAAAGCCAAGAATCCTCGAGCCCTTGATAATTGTTCTTATATTCGCAATAATTTTTACCTTTCTAACAGCAAGAATTCAATCAAAGGATAGTGTTGAGTATATTAAAATGAATCCGAGAATGGCAGATAGAATTCCTCAGGATAGGCTTGAAAAAATGGCAAATCCATCGCACTCTTCGATTCTAATAAGGTCTTTCATACTCTCTCCAATAACAATTGTATTTTATTTGCTTATATTCTCTGTAGTTTTACTTGTAATTGTAAAAATTGCAGGTGGTGCTGGCGAATTTAAACATTTCTTTAGCATTGCTTTTTTCTCCAGTTATATCGATTATGTTATCGGAAACGGAATAAAAACATTCCTCACCCTTCAGAAAGGGACATCGATTGGGGTATCCACTGGTCTTTCCCTTTTCTTTCCCGATATTTCTATGACAAGCTCCACTTACATAATTATTTCCCTCATTGATTTCTTTTCCATCTGGTCATATATAGTTGTTGCTATCGCTCTTTCAAAGGTCTCACGGTTCTCTTTCACAAAGGCAATTGTAATTTCAGCTATTATTTTTATGCTGAGAGTTATAGCTGGCGCACTTCCAGCGACACTCTTCCTTGGTTTGGGCGGATGATAAAATTTTTATAAATTAATTTTTGGAGGATAAATTGAACATTGGAATAATAAGAGAAATTGAAAGAGGAGAAAAAAGGGTTCCATTAACTCCCGCTACAGCCCAGTATCTAATTAAAGAAGGTCACACTGTATACTTCCAGACAGGTGCAGGAAAGGGAGCAAATTTCACCGATGAGGATTACATTAAAGTTGGAGCAGAAAGAGTATATACAGATACAGAAGTTTATGAAAGAGCTGATATCCTTTTGAAGATTTCTCCTCTCAATGAAAATGAAGTTCAAAAGCTAAAAGAAGAACAGTGTGTTTTTGCATTTCACCATCTTGCTGTCCAGAAAAAATCAGTGGTAGAAAAAATTGTGGAGAAGAAGGTAACTTGTATAGGGTATGAGATTATTGAAAAGGAAGACCGTTCTCTTCCTTTACTTGATCTAATGAGTGAAATTGCTGGATTTATTTCTCCTGTGATTGCAGGACATTACCTTAAAAGTGATGTTGGAGGTAAAGGATTGCTTCTCGGTGGGGTCACCTCAGTTCCTCCTGCAACTGTTTTAATTATTGGATGCGGAAATGTTGGAAAAAGTGCTGTAAAAGCATTTCTCGGAGCAGGTGCTCATATAATTGCCCTTGATGTAAATATATCCAAGCTCAAGGAAATTGAAGAGCAAACAGGAAGAAAAGTTATAACAGCTCTTGCCAATCCTTATAACATTTCAAAATATATGGAATATGCAGATGTTCTTATTGGAGCGGTTCTAATACCTGGAGAGAGAGCTCCAATTGTTGTCACAAAGGATGTCCTTTCAAGACTGAGACCAGGGTCTGTCGTAATGGATATATCAATTGATCAGGGAGGATGTATTGAAGGAACGAGACCAACAACCATTGAATCTCCTATTTATGTTGAGAATGAAAAGATTTTCTATTGCGTTCCAAACATCCCTTCAACTGTTAGCAGAACAGCCTCAATCGGTCTTGCCAATATTTTTGTGCCATATCTTTTGAACATTCTAAAGAAGGGACTTGAGAATGCTTTAAAGACAGATAAAAGCCTTTACTCGGGTGTTTACATGTACAAAGGAAATTGCACAAGGGAAGGAATATGTGATGTTTTCGGGATAGAATACAGGGAGTTAAAGGAACTTCTTAAATAAAAGATATTTAATTTATTTTTTAAATTTGAAACTATGAATGGGAAAAAATGGCTAAAATAAATTTGAGAGAGATACTTTCAATATCCTTCAAGAGTTTATGGACTCATAAATTGAGAACAATATTAACTCTAATAGGGATTATTATCGGGGTTTTTACTTTGATAGCAGTAGTATCAATAATTCAAGGTCTAAACAAATATGTAAAAACTCAACTCTTCAATTACGGAACAAACGATTTTTATATATCTAAATTTCCTCCTTTTATTTCAGATTTTGAAAAATTTCTTGAATACAGAAAGAGGAAAAGTTTAACTCTTAAGGATGCCTATGCCATTGAACAACTTTGTAAGAATTGCAATCTTGTGGGCGCATATGACTCCTCTGTGTGCAGGATAAAGTATGGAAATAAGTATGTGAATGATGTAAGTCTTAGAGGTATCACTCATAATTCTCATATGATAGGAAGAATTTTTGAACTTGAAAGTGGAAGACATATTTCAGAGGAAGACGAGAAGCATTCAAGATATGTTTGCATTATTGGAAATGATTTGAAAGAAAAGCTCTTTCCATTCCAGGACCCTCTTGGAAAGGTCATAAAAGTAGATGAGAAATATTTTTTAGTAATTGGAGTTGGGAAAAAGTCAGGAAAGATTTTTGGAATAAGTCAGGATAACTATGTCCGAATCCCTATAACAACATTTCTGAAAATTAGGGGAAGAAGAGAAGATGTGGAAATTGAAGTTCACACTCTTTCCCAATCCCAGATGCAGGAGGCGATGGACGAGGTAAGGATGATTTTAAGAGGAAGAAGAAAATTGAGTCCAAAACAGGATGATGACTTTGCAATAGTCACTCAGGATACATTCATAGATTTCTACAAAAACACAACCACCTCTCTCTTCATTGCCATGATTGTTGTATCCTCCATCGCTCTAATAGTGGGAGGAATTGGAATAATGAACATAATGCTCGTCTCGATCACAGAAAGAACAAAGGAAATTGGTATAAGAATGTCAGTTGGAGCAAGGAGAGTTGATATACTAAAGCAGTTTTTAATAGAATCCTCATTTCTTTCAAGTTTAGGAGGACTGATTGGAATTGTTCTCGGATTTTTGATTGCAAAAATAGTCTCTGCAGCTTCCTCTCTACCTTCCACTGTTGAACCATGGTCTATCCTTGCAGGAATAGCCCTCTCCCTTCTTGTAGGTGTATTCTTCGGAATGTATCCTGCAAATAAAGCCTCAAAGCTTGACCCTGCAGAAGCTTTAAGGAGAGAAGGATGAACAGGGAACTTGTAAAAGAGATATTTAAAATTTCAGTTGACTCCCTGAAATCCCACAAAATGCGCTCTTTTCTAACTGTTCTTGGAATAATGATAGGTGTAATGACCCTTGTTGCAATGGTGGCAGTTGTTGATGGTCTCAATAAATCTTTTATGAAGAGTTTGAGGAGCATGGGCTCTGACCTCATATATATCCAGAGATACGAGCCTGTTAGGATGGGGAGAATGTCTGAAGAGGAAAGGCACAGGAAGCCATTAACTCTGGAAGATGCTCTTGCAATAAGAGAAAAATGTCCATCAGTAGGAAAGGTCACTTTTATGAATTACATTTCACCATTGGAAATTGGGGATATAATTGTCAAATACAGAGAACTTGAAGTTAAAAATCCCGATTATTATGGAGTTAACCCTGACTACTGGGAAGTTTTTGAAAATCCAATAGAAGATGGAAGATTTTTCACTGAAGAGGAGATGCTCCATAGGCTCAATGTCTGTGTTCTCGGAGCTGAGGTTGTTGAGTCCCTTTTCCCTCGAACAGACCCTATTGGTAAGGAAATTTACATAAATGGAGTAAAATTCAAAGTTGTTGGAACCCTTGAGAAAAAGGGAAGAATTTTTGGACAGACTCAGGATAAAGTTGTAGTAATACCATTTCATACATTTAACAAACTTCATCCCCAGACAGAAGATGTTTTCATTGCTGCAAAACCAAAATCAGCGGAATTGCTGGATAAAGCGATAGAAGAAATCGAAGAACTTTTAAGGAGAAGAAGGGGAGTTCCCTTCCTGAAACCCAACAATTTTGGAATATTTACTCAGGATACAATAGCAACCCTTTACCGTCAGCTCACAACAGGAATCTATACTGCAATGATAGTCATAGCTTCCATAGCTCTTTTTGTTGGTGGTATTGGAGTTATGAACATAATGCTTGTATCGGTAAGGGAAAGGATAAGAGAAATAGGGATAAGAAAAGCAATAGGTGCAAGGAACAGAGACATAATGCTTCAGTTTCTCTGGGAATCATCAATTCTAACAGGTGTTGGAGGGGTTTTTGGAATAATTCTTGGATGGATTGTTAGTTTCTTTGTGAAGAAATTCTCTCCAATCCCTGCCACAGTTTCTCTGTGGTCAGTTCTTCTGGGACTTTTTATATCAGTTTCAGTTGGTCTTATATTTGGAGTTTTCCCCGCTCAGAAAGCTGGATCCCAGAGCCCAATCGAAGCCCTCCGCTACGAATAATGATCAAAAAGAAATCCCCGTTAGGTAAGTGGTTTGATATGAATAATAATTTTATCTTCTGTAAATTTTTGTCATTTTCATGAACTTGGTTGTAAACTCTTCCTTTAAATCATCCTTTGAAAATCTCCATCTCCAGTTCCCTCCAACCGTTGCGGGTTTGTTCATTCTTCCTTCTTCAGAAAGACCTAAAATGTCCTGCATTGGAATTATTGCGATATTTGCTACAGACTGCATTGCAAGTCTTATTAGTTCCCAGTTAATATTCTCAGGAGAAACTTTTTTTCCCAGATAATCCTCAATCCTTTTCCTCGTCCTGGAGTCAAGTTCCTTTTCAAACCATCCTTTTGTTGTATTATTGTCATGAGTTCCTGTGTAAACGACACAGTTTTTCTCATAATTGTGGGGTAAATATGGATTATCAGGATTTCCATCTAAAAAAGCAAAATGGAGAACTCTTGTTCCAGGAATATTAAAAATCTTTAGCAATCTCTGAACCTCTGGAGTATATCCACCAAGGTCTTCTGCTATTAAGGATATGGAAGGAATTTTAATGAATAATTTTTTTAGAAAATCTTCTCCAGGTGCTTTTACCCATTTTCCATTCACAGCTGTCCTCTCTCCATAAGGAACCTCCCAGTAACTTTCAAATCCTCTAAAATGGTCTATTCTTATAATGTCAAAAAATCTATTGGTATGATAGAGTCTTCGAATCCACCAATCAAAATTACTCTTCATGAGAACTTCCCAGTTATAAACAGGATGTCCCCATAGCTGTCCATAATCACTAAAATGGTCAGGAGGGACACCGCTCACGAACTCTGGCCCCCTACCATCTTTAAGTTTGAAAATTTCTTTATTTGCCCAGACATCAACACTGTCAAAATTGACATAAATTGGTATGTCACCAATTATTTTAATTCCTTTGTTTTTGAAATATTTCCTGAGGCGAGTCCATTGATTGAGAAAAACAAACTGGAAAAATTTCACTTTTTTTATTTCCTTGTGGTGTTTCTTTCTCAAATCATTTAGAGCGTGCTCTTTTCTATTAATTAAATCTGAATCCCAATTGTTCCACGGTTTGTTCTTATAAATACCCTTTAATACTTTGAACAGGGAATAATCTTCAAGCCAGTAATTCTCTCTTTTGCAGAATTCTTCAAACTTATCTTTTTTATTTTTATCTTTCAAAAAATTCTCGAAGGAGATTTCAAGAATATGAAGTTTATATTTAAAAGAATTCTCAAAATCTGTGCTTTTAGATGAGAAAGAAATTGACGGTATAAAGTCATTTTTAGAGATTAATCCTTCCTCATAAATTAGCTCAGGGCTGATTAAAAGAATATTAAAGGCAAAGGCTGAATCTGATGAATAAGGAGAAAATTCGTATAATTTATCAACAGGATTTATTGGAAGAATCTGCCAGTAACGCTGTTTCATTGAATGGAGAAGATCTATGAACCAGTAGGCTGAATAACCAATATCTCCAACACCGTAATTTGATGGAAGAGATGTTATATGAGCTAAAACTCCATTTCCTCTCAATTCAGTTATTTCTTCCTCTCTTTTACAACTCTGAAGCCAATGTAGTTTTCAGGGGGTTTTTTATAAATGATTCTTTTATCGCATAGATTTCTTGCAGAAAGTCCCATAGCCTTTCCTTCATTCTTTCCTTCCAAAACGCCCCATTCTGCAACATTTCCATTTATGTCGTAAATATTTTCAAAGGAGGGTGCAAATGAACCGACGGTAAGGAGCAATCCCCTTTTACTTTCAAGTTCCTTAATTTTTCCCTCAAGTTCTTCAGCCTCATCAATGTTTAAATTGTAGCCAGCCCAGTAACAAAGGGTATTCTCCTCTGAGGTTGATTTCCCAAGCCATTCCTCCATTTCCTTTTCATTTGGTAGCCTGAAGTTGAATCCTGTTTTTGAGGAGAGCCATCGGCAATACCTCTGAGCGGTTTCGAAATCAACTCCTGAAACAGGCAGATTCTCGGTTCCTGGTTCAAATTTTCCTTCTTTGAATCCATAGATTTTATCCGTTTTAACATCTTTATTTTCCATTAGAAATTCAACGAATTGAGCTCTTGTCACTTCAAATTTTCCAATTTCTATTTCTCCTTTTTCAACAGTTTCAGGACATAGGACACCATTTATAGTAATTCCATAATATCCCTTTTCATTCTTTTTAAAGTCTTTTTTCACGGCTATATCAAGAGGTGAACCCTCTTTCAAAGCTTTTATTTTCTTTTCCTCCTTTTTGAAAAAGTATTTATCCAGCCAGTAAAGTTCCTCCTCAATTTTTCTTTTCTGGTGAGATAGTTTTCTTAGACCGTGGGGCTCGCCAGGGAAAATTACAAGACGAACAGGTGCTTTTCCTAAAAGTTGAAGAGCGCGATAATGCTCGAACCCTTGTTCTGTTGGGACATTTGTATCTTTATCCCCGAATAGAATCAGAGTTGGTGTTATAACCCTATCCATCTTGAAAAGGGGAGATTTTTTGATGTATACTTCAAGTTTTTTGAAGAAAGAATCTCCTAAATATAGGTCATTAAATTGTGGACCAAATTTACAATTTCCATAATCACTTATCCAGTTTACATCACCCGCACCGCAAAGGGCAACCTTAATTCTCTGGGGAAATTCAACAGTTAAAGCAATTGAAAGAATCGAACCATTGCTCCAGCCCTGGGTTCCCACTCTTTCAGGGTCAGCAAGTCCTCTTTTTATTAAATAGTCAACCCCTGAGATAATATCTGGAACCTCAAGCTCATAATATTTTCCATAAATTGACTCAACAAAATCAAGTCCATAGTTTGAGCTCCCTGAATAATTTACTAAAAGGACAAAGGAGCCCTTCTCAGCAATGAGGTGGGGATAAGATCCCCAAGAAAGCTCAAACCAATCAGGGTCATATGCTGCAGGACCACCATGAATATTAAGCATCAATGGGTACTTCTCTCCCTCTTTCCAGTTTTTTGGATAGAATAGTATTCCTTCAATCTCTCTACCTCCCTTTGATTTCCACTTTATTATTTCTCTTTTCGCTATAAATTTTTCAGCAAGATGTTTGTTATATTCAGCTACAACTTTAACATCTTTGAATGTTCCATCTTCAATTTTTGCACAGTAAATTTTGGGAAGTTTTTCAGCTGTTGAATAAACATACACAATGCTTTTTCCATCCTTTGCTATAGCGTAAGAACTTATGTTGGAAGCATATTCATGATTAATTTTGGTCAACTTCCATTCATTTTCAGTTTTTTCAAGAATAACCATTGGATTTATAACTCCATTGGCATGGGAAGTTAAAATCATATTTTTTACGGAATCAAATGGCTTCCCGTAAATACCGCCAACTCCATTAGGCCATCCAATGGGTATTTCCTCAACTTTATCCTTTTCTAAATCATAGACATAAAGAAGATCTATTCCACTCGCCCTTTTATCCTCAAATCTTGTCTTTTCTTCAACAAGATATAACTCTTTTGAATCATCTGACCATTTATAATATGATGGGGAGAAATATCTGTCTCTAAAAATTTCTTTTTTAGCGGGGTTTTCCAGATCCCATAGAAAATATTTTGGTCGATATTTTGCCTCAACTTCAAAACGGGGTGTATCAATATGAGTTGTTACAGCCCATTTTCCATCGGGCGAAACAGAAAAGAAAGTAATCTGATCTTTATTTTCGGTTAATCTTAAAACTTTTTTATCTTTTAAACTTATTGAAAATAACCTAATCGGGAAAAATGTTTCAAGATCCTCAAAAACTTCTGCATCATCCTTTTTCTCATTTCTTTCTTTTTCAAAAAGATACTCATCCTCCCTTGCAGAGAAAACTATTGTTTCATTATCCTTCCATGCTAAAGAGTTTACACCCATTTTAACATCTGTTAATTTTTCAGATTCACCACCTGAGGGATTGATAATGAAAATTTGTGTCTTTTCTGCTCTGTCAGAGAGGAAAGCGAGCTTCTTACCATCGGGAGAAAATCTTGGAGACCATGAAGAGTAATCGCCTTTTGTTAGCTGGATGGGTTCTTCCAACTTCTCAAGATTCGCAATCCAAAGATAAGATAAATGTTTATCCTTTTCTTTATTGGCTTTGCTTTGAACCCAGACAACAAATTTACCATCGGGAGATCTTTGAAGATCAGAGACATTTTCAGTATTGATAATATCTTCAACAGAAAGTTCCTTGCCATCTGAAACACCCAATCCAGTAATAATAAAAATTGATAAAACAAGAATTAAATTTCTTCTTTTCATTTTATCACTCCATGATATTTATACGCTCTCATTTTTAACAATGTTATTTTAATCTTAAAGAAAGTTTTAAGCAAATTGCCTAGCACTCACCGGGGATTGTTATTTACAAAAAAGGAAACATCTATGACCAATTGTTACTTATTATCATAAGACAACTTGATAGGTGAGCGCTGGGTTGACACCCTTATAAAAGGGATATAAAATTTAAATAAAGTTTTTTGGAGGAAAGAATGGAAGTAAATGTTAAGGAGATAATGGAGAAAATCCAAAAAGATATTGAACAAAGGAGGGCAAAGGCAGATGTAGAAGATGTAAAAAAGATAGAATATGAAGAGCTAAGACCGTGGGCAGACCATGCGGAAATAAAAAACTTTTATGAGCCGATTCTCTTTGGAGGAATTCCTTCGGCACCACAGGAAACTTCTTCAGTTCCGGAAACTATTCCAGAAAGAAAATCTTTAAAGATCTTTTTAAAAAGAATCTTTTCAATTCCTAAGCCCTGGATACTTAGAGGGCTTCTATTCTATTTAAGACCATACATTGACCCAAAATTTGATAAATTTGATGAGCTCACAGTGAATCTTCAAAAATCCATGGAATACATAAAGCTTCTCCACAATCTTTCCAACAATATAGTTGTGGAGATGAGCAAGCTTAAAGTGGAGGTTGATGCATTAAGGAATAGATTGATAACAGTTGAGAACAAACTTGAATTCCTTGAAAAAAGGGAAAGGATTCTGGAGGAGAAAATTTTGAACGAATGACCTGAAAGACAAGCTCGGTTGCCTTTCTAAAACTGGCAAAAATCTCTTGACAAGAAAGAGAAAATGAATTATATTATATATTTTAGAATGTTTTCAACACTAAAAAGCTGGCGTAGCTCAATGGAAGAGCAGCTGATTTGTAATCAGCGGGTTGTAGGTTCGACTCCTATCGCCAGCTCCAGAAAAAGAGGATTAATTTTGGGCAGGTTCCAGAGCGGTCAAATGGGGCGGGCTGTAAACCCGCTGCCGCAAGGCTTCGGAGGTTCGAATCCTTCCCTGCCCATTGGTAATGTTTTTTTAAAGCTTATTATTGAGCGGGAATAGCTCAGTTGGTAGAGCGTCAGCCTTCCA
>FMSI01042428.1_pt1 | contig 31391 bp, 27 predicted proteins | sample 1504471 | NCBI WGS metagenome assembly FMSI01 (sample SAMEA4475357, study PRJEB15587) | soil metagenome | biome: Soil; feature: Field | place: India | collected 2015-03-11 | depth 0 m
CAAACTCCTCCATTTATTATTGGGGAGGGTAAATAATTTATTTAGGCTTTTAGATTTTAATATCTTTTCTAATTTGCTTTTTTTCTTTACAACATGAATAACATTATTGAAAGAGAACACAGGTACATTCTTCAAACCTACAAACGGTTCCCAATTATTATTGAAAGAGCTAGAGGAACAAAAATTTACGATATTTATGGAAATGAATATCTTGATTTTCTGGGTGGTATTGCGGTAAATATTTTGGGACATTGCCATCCTAAAGTCATATCCGCAATCGAAAATCAAATTAATCGTTACATGCATGTTTCGAACTATTTCTACCAAGATGTTCAAATTGAATATGCCTCAAAAATCCTCCAAATTACGGGTTATGACAAAATTTTTTTCACTAATTCGGGCACAGAAGCAACAGAAGGTGCTTTAAAAATTGTAAGAAGGTGGGGTAACCAACAAAACAAACGAGAGATAATTGCTTTTGCCGGAGGTTTTCATGGTAGGACGTACGGTAGCCTTTCTTTGATGGATAAGCCACACTACAAGGATTCAATGGGCCCATTTTTGGATAATATTAAAATTGTTAATTACAACAACAATGAGGAGTTGATTAATTCAATTAGTGATAAAACTGCTGGGGTTTTCCTTGAGTTTATTCAAGGCGAAGGTGGATTAGCCAAAATCTCGCAAGAAGTCGTAGATAAACTTTGGGAATTGAGAGAAAAGTTCAATTTTCTCATTGTTGCTGATGAAATACAATCAGGAATGTTTCGTACTGGTAAATTCTTTTCTTTTGAACATTATAAAGTTATTCCCGACATAGTTACTGTATCAAAGGGCTTCGGCGGTGGGTTGCCTTTAGGAGCAATTCTCCTGCAACCGCATTTACAAAATATATTTGCAAAAGGGATGCACGGAACAACCTTTGGTGGTAACCCCGTAGCTTGTGCTGCTGGATTAGCAACTATAAATGAAATATATCCAAATTTGCTTACGCAAATTGAATATGTTTCTAACTTGTTATGGGATTCTTTAAAAGATATTAAAAGCGAATTTAATAACAAGGTTTTAGATGTAAGAGGTATGGGTTTAATGTGTGGTTTATTATTGAATTTCGATGCTCCAAGATTGGTTGATAAACTACTTGAAGAGAGGATCATTGCTAACTCAACCTCTGGAAGTGTTTTGCGTCTTGTTCCACCTTTGATAATTTCAAAAGAAGATGTTGAAAAATTTTCCATTGGTTTGAAAAATGCATTATCGAAAATTTAACATATTGTTTATAATTATTCTAGCCCTTTTTTCATGTAATAGCAACGAGCATGTCACAAATTCCACTGGATTAAAACCAAGAATTAAAAAGATTTTCCCCGATGCAGCATATCCTTTCGATTTAGTTACAATTTATGGGGAAAATTTGGGGTTGGCAAGCGATTCTTCTTTTATTAATTTAGATTCTTCAATTTTTTTGGAAAGCAAAAAATGTTTGAAGTGGAACAACAGTTTCATTCAATTCATCGCACCAAAAAATTTGCGCAAAGGTAAATTGTTTATCCTTATCGGAAACGATTCAAGCAATACATTAGATTTTAATTATTATCCTTATCCCAAAATCGATTTGGTTAAAGTGCCCGCTGGCACTTTTTTAATGGGGTCCAAAACGGGGTTAGGTTACGAGCAACCAGTTCACGAAGTTCAAATAACAAACCCTTTCTTTATTTCGAAATTTGAAATTACACAAAAGCAGTGGCTGACCATTATGAATGAAAACAAAAGTTCTTTTGTGGGGGAGAATTTACCAGTAATGAATGTTGATTGGATAGAGGCAGTGTTGTATTGCAACAAACTTTCGAAATTGATGAATTACGATACTTGCTATGTTTTTTTCGATTCAAGTACTATTCTTTTCGATAGTTTAGCCAATGGTTTTAGATTACCAACTGAAGCGGAGTGGGAATATGCTTGCCGCGCTGGTACACTTGGGGATTTTGCAGGAAATGGAAATCCGTTAGACATGGGTTGGTTCGATGTTAATTCTGGAATGAAACCACATCCAGTTGGTTTGAAAAGCCCAAATGCTTGGGGTATTTACGATATGCACGGGAATGTTTGGGAGTGGTGTTGGGATTGGTTCGACCCTTTTTATTATGAAAAGTCACCCAAAATAAATCCAAGAGGACCAGAAATAGGAAAAAATAGAGTTGTAAGGGGCGGTTGTTGGCAAAAAGGTACAACTTTTGGTAGGTCCAGTAGCCGTCAATTCCCCGAAGACCAAAGATACAACTTTGGTTTTAGAATTGTCAGAAATGCAAACTAAACCTTGGCCTTTGACCTTTTAAGAGTTGGATTGGTTTTAAAATCAAGTTTGAAAAAGTCCTTTGAGTTTCCTTTTTCTTTTAATTTCAACTCCCCAAGGAGTGCTATCATTGCTGCATTATCCATGCAGTATTGTATTTTAGGAATTACTATCTTGACACCCACTTCATTGAAAATCTGAAATGCTAGGTTTCTCAACCTTGAATTTGCAGAAACTCCACCTGCAATTACTAGATTAGGAGCATTGTAATGATAAATTGCCTTTTTACATTTTGAAATTAGAACTTCGACAATAGCTTCTTGGACAGAGGCACAAATATTACTTAATTCTTCTTCTGGTATTCCATTGGGGAATTTTTGTTGAATGAAGTATCTTACAGAAGTTTTAAGGCCACTGAAACTAAAATCGAAATCATCGGAGAGCAAAAGCCCACGTGGAAAGTTGTATTTTTTGGGGTCACCATTTTTTGAAAGTTTGTCGATAATTGGACCTGCAGGATAACCTAGACCAAGAAGTTTTCCAATTTTGTCGAAAGCTTCTCCGGCAGCATCGTCGCGTGTTGAACCAATTACTTGATAATCGTTGAAAGATTTAACAATAAAAAGCGATGTATGGCCTCCGCTTACAACAAGTGTAATAAAAGGGAATTCAACATTTTGTCCTTCAAGAAATCCAGAATAAATATGTCCTTCTATGTGATCAATCGGTATAATTGGTTTCCCAAATCTCAGAGAAAGCCCTTTAGCAAAATTTGAACCCACAACTAATGAGCCAATCAGACCGGGTTGGTAGGTTACAGCAATTCCGTCAATTTCGGACATTTTACTTCCTGCTTGATTTAGGGCATTTTTTACTACTTTTGATATTATTTGGATGTGTATCCTTGACGCAATTTCGGGAACAACTCCTCCAAAATAGTTGTGAATTGTCTGAGAGGAGATCACATTACTTAATGTTAACCCATTTTCTATTACTGCAGCGGACGTTTCGTCACAAGAGGTTTCGATACCTAAAATTTTCATTTTTTAGATCCTTTTAGATAAAAATACAACATTGTTAGGGCTGAAGCTACACTTCTCTCACGATTGATTTCACGATCCCCACCGAAATGATGAAGTTCACTTAAAGTACTTTCAGGGGTAGCCAAACCAATCCAAACTGTCCCAATGGGTTTGTTTGGAGTTTCTCCACCAGGACCGGCAATTCCTGTGATGCTAATACCATAGGTTGAATTTAAAATTTTTCGGACATTTACAGCCATTTCCACTGCAGTGTTCTCGCTCACTGCACCAAAATTATCTATTGTTTCTTTTTTGACTTTTAGCAAACCAGTTTTGACGTCGTTACTGTAGGCTATAATTCCACCTAAGAAGTACTCCGAACTTCCGGGAATTTTTGTAAATTCACTTCCTAAAAGCCCACCCGTACAAGATTCAGCGACAGCTACCGTTTCTTTCCTATCCTTTAATATTTTTCCAATGACTTCGCTAAGAGAAATTTCACCCTCACTATAAATGAAATCCCCAACTAAATTGGATATTTCATTTTTTATGGTTTCAATTTTACGAAGTCCCTCATTTAGCGGTATGTCTTTAGTTTCAAGGCGTAATCGAACTCCTTTATATGAGGGTAAAAAAGCAATTTTTACACCATCGGAATGTGTTTCAATACTTTGCAGTCTATCTGCTAGTTTACTTTCAGGTATACCACATGTTTGAAGAATTTGGTAAATATGCGTGTTAAGGTTTTTATTAATGATTTTGTCTTTTAAAATGGGAATAATATATGAATTCATAATAAACTGCATCTCTTTTGGAACACCGGGCATTGAAACAACTATTTTGTCTTCCAGTTGAAAAATTAATCCCGGGGCAGTACCTAATTCATTTTTTAAAGGTTGACATTTGTCAGGAATAAAAGCTAAATTTTTGTTTCTCTCTGTTATTTCAGTTACACCACGTTTGAAATAAAATTCTTTAATCCAATTAAAAACATTTTCATCAAACAATAAACTGGAATTGAAATATTTTGAAAGGGCGGGTTTAGTCAAGTCGTCACTAGTTGGTCCCAATCCTCCAGTTATCAATAAAACATCAACTTTATTGAGCAGTTCGCCTGTAGCAGAAATTATATCTTGTTCGTTATCTCCAACAGCCCTTTGTTCAACTACAGATGCGCCAATTTCTAAACATCTTTGAGCTATCCAAGATGAATTTGTATTTATTATCTGCCCGATGAGAATTTCATCACCGATTGTAAGAATACCTACTTTTAACATTGACAAAAACCTAAAGTTGTTATCTTTTCATTCACAATTTGATCTTATCCCATTGCCAAGAGTTAATCTTTACACTTTGCCAAAAACTGAATAAATGATTTTAGATAATTTGTTGCTTTCTTCAAAATTACTTGTTTCGTAAATGATTCTTGCAATTGGTTCAGTGTTTGATTTACGAATATGTATCCAACCAAAATCAGTTTGAAACCTATATCCATCCTCAGAAATTACATCCAAAAGAGTTAGACCAAGCGAGTTTACTAAATCTTCAATTAATTCATCAAAAAACTCGGTTACTTCTATTTTGTTTTTCTTCATATAAAATTTAGGGTAATTTTCTACAATTTCTGATATTGGTTTGTTGTATTTTGCCAAAAGAGAAAGAATTAGAGAAATTCCCACCAAAGAATCTCTACCATAATGGCAAAATGGAAGGATAACACCTCCACTACCTTCACCTCCTACAACTCCTTCAACCTCTTTAAGTTTTTGAACCACGTTAATTTCACCCACTGGAGCCCGAAGTACTTCTAAGCCGTATTTTTTTGAAATAAAGTCTGTTGTTTGAGTGGTGGAATAGTTAACTACTACTTTATTGCTTTTGGGATTAAAATACTCCAAGAATTCACCTACAGCGTTTATTGCAAGAACGATTGTTAATTCTTCCCAAATAGCTTCACCCTTTTCATTGATCAAAACTAATCTATCAGCATCAGGATCTACAACAAATCCTATGTCTGCTTTTTGATTTTTTACGAATTCAGCAGTTTCCTTAATGTTGTCTGGAGTAGGTTCTGGAGGATGTGCAAATCTGCCAGTAGTTGAACAATTTAGCACAATAACCTCGCAACCAAATTTCCGGAGCAATTCTGGGATGATAACAGAACCAGAGGCATTGTTTGCGTCGATTACAACTTTAAAATTCTTTTCTTGAATCTTTTTTAAAATGTTAGTTTCCTGAAATAAAGGCAATTTTAAGATACTGTTTATGTGAATTGACGAAGTATTATCGATATTGTCAACGTCAGACGAAAAGGTTTTTGGATACTTAAAAGCGCATGAATCTACAATATCGAACAGTTTCTGATTTTCGTATTTCGAAAGGAATGTACCATCATTTTTAATAAATTTGAATCCATTCCAATTTTCGGGATTATGAGAGGCAGTAATGGAAATCCCACCTACTGCTTTGAATTCTTCAACTAAAATTTGGATTGCGGGCGTAGGGACAATTCCAGCTTTAATTACTTTTCTGTTCATTGCCAAAAGAGTCCCTACAACTAGGTTTTCAATCCATTTACCGGATGGTCTTCCATCATAACCGACAACTATACACCCAGATGGAAAAAGCTCGGAGAAACCAGAAACATACTTACACACTACTTCTGGTGTAAGTCCGTCGGATAATGTTCCTCTTATTCCTGATATAGACCTTACAAAAGCCATTCCACATCCAAAAATTAAAAGATTAAAAATTCGTTATTTTAATTTTCAACATTATAATAAAATGAGACGAAACAAAATCTATGAAATTATTGGTTTTTTCCTCCGCATTTTGATAGGAATTCTTTTTCTTTATGCTGCAATAGGAAAAATTGACGATCCGAATGCTTTTCTAAAGGAAATCAACAATTATAGACTTTTTCCAGAGTTGTTTTCTCAAATAATTGCCATATTCTTACCCTGGTTCGAGTTGGCAGTTGGTATTTTTTTAGTATTTGGAATTAGACAAAGAACTACATCTTTTATCAGTTTAATTTTATTTTTTTCTTTCACTTTAATTATTATTTCTGCTTGGGCTAGGGGTTTAAATATTAATTGTGGATGTTTTTCTCAGAGCATTGAATATGTTGGTTTTAAAAAGGTTTTGGAAAATATTATTGCAACTTTGATAAGTTTATTTCTTTTTGTCTTTCCAAAAAGTACTTTAAGTATCGAAACCGTCCTAAGAAAAAATTTACTTTCGGAAAATGATAATCTCTTTTTTTAAAGAAATAATAGATTCCTTCAATTTTGTTATTGCACCCCCCATTTGTATTATCTGTTCTAAAACAATTGATTTAAAAAATTGGCAATCTGATCATATTTGCACGGACTGCTTCCTAAGTTTGCCTTCACCGATGGGTAGTAAAGATATTTTGAGTAGGATAGATGAACATTTTGGAGCAAATAATAATCCATACATCTATGCTTTTTCGCTGTTCGATTCACAAGGCAATATGAATTATCTTGAATTAATACATTGCTTGAAATATACCAAGTTTAAAAAAATTGGTTATTTTCTTGGTTCGATACTTGGAGAAAGAATAGAACAACAACTTTTACAATTCGATTTCGATATTCATTTCATAGTTCCTGTACCTATTCACCCCGTTAGAAGAAAAGAGCGAGGTTTTAATCAGTCAGAGATTATTGGCGAATCTATCAGCAAAACAACGGGGATTCCGTTGAACAACAGTATAATAATGAGAAACGAATATACAATAAGCCAAACGAAACTTAATTTAAACGAAAGAATTCGAAATGTTGAGCTATCTTTCGAGTTGAATTGTGAGGAAAATAAAGTCAAAGACAAAAATTTTTTAATCGTTGATGATATTATAACGAGTGGTTCGACATTATATTATTGTGGTAAGTTGCTAAAGGAAAATGGTGCCAAAAATTTAGTTCTTGCTGTGCTTACTACTGCATAAAGTTTCTTTCAATACCAAATATTTATAGGGTTGCAGAATTATTTGATTTCTGTTGTCCAAACAGAATTCTCCTAACAATATTTCTGTTTTTTTAAATATTTCTAATTGGTTCTGGATTGAAAATTTCTGTTGTTTGTTGGAAAAATTTCCTAGAATATAAAATATGAAATCTTTTGTTGATCTTGAGTAACAAACCACAGAAGAATTTGTTGTTTGAATAATCTTTACGTTATAATTTTGAAAGTCTTCAAAGATTAATTTGTGGGAAGAGACAATAGAATTTGTCTCCGTTATTTTTTGAATAATATTATCGCTACCCCATTTGAAATTAATGGAAGAAAAAAGCGGAAGTTTATCCACGGAAAACTCATTGATTTCTTCTTCTGTAAAGCAAAGTCCTGTGTTATATGGTAGGTTGTGACACCACTCAAATCCAGAAAGAACAAATCTTATACCCGGTAGAAATGAGTTAAAAACATAGACAAGTTCGTTAAATTGACATCCGAATTTTCCCGAGCGAGGTGTATTATGATTTTCTGGTGTTAAAAAAAAGGGAAGAGGAAATTGATGATTTTCAATTTTAGAAAGAATTTCTTTTAACTTTTTGGGGTCAGTTTGGTCGAAAATCATATATCCCAAGGTCGCGTTGTAACCATCGATTATCGATTTTTTAGTAACTGAAAAATTTTCCTCCCAAAAAATAAAGTTATCTTTAATTTGTCTTGATTTGGCAATAATTTCTTTAAGCAATTCGTTGGGAATTGCGTGTCCCATATCAATCATTGCACCATCAATGTCATATTTTGTAATGAAATGTGGTATTATATTTGAAATAAATTCCCAAAGACATAAGAGCTTTTTACCTTCGGTAGTTAGTTCCTTTGAGTACATTCTTACTGTATTGTATGAAATGTAATTGAATTCAGGATGTTCGAAATATCGAAAATAGGTTACGTCGGTCCAAAGTGGTTGATTATCGTTGGGTGGCCAATCTGCAAAAGCCGAAGGTATTGTGGCTAAACCTCCATTTTTTAAAATCCCAACAACTTTTTCCTCATCTTGAATGACTTTAACAGGAATTTGAGTGAAAAGGTTTCTATACTCTTCATTTGGAGGTATAAGATTTGCAAAGTCGCTTTCTTCTACTTTTTTTATTATTGTGTCTAACTCGGTTTTTTGAAATCTGGGGGGTTGATAATTTCTATTAAGTAAAAATTCTTCCTTTATCCAATAGAACCATTCAGGGTGTTCAAGGGCGAGATCACAATCTATACTTGCTGTTCGTAAAACGAATTCTAAAACCACTTTGATATCCAAAAGATGGCAGGCTTCAACAAATGCTTTGAATTGCTCTTCTAATGAAATATTCAAAAAAGGTTCTCCAAGCCTTGGATCAAGTTTGAAAGGATGCTTACAAGCATAAGGGGAACCAAGATTTCCTTTTCTGGCGTTTTTACCTATTTCGTTAATGGGAAGTAGGTAGATGATGTCTATACCCAATTTTTTTAAGTAGGGAAGAATAGCAATTGTCTTTAGAAATGTGCCTGTTTCCCAAAATTTGCCATCAATTGGTTCAGTAGAAATAAAGTTGTCTTGATTATGGTCGAAAGTAGTTGTATATCTTATAAGCATGCAATAGGTGAGCGGGTAATTTGGAAATTTATATATCTTGGATTTATTTTTTGAAAGTTCAAAAATACTTTCAATTCTATTTATAAAAAACAACTTAGGGTCAACTTTTGAATAACCAAAAAATGTGTTATTATCAAACCAAACTGAGGGAATCCAATAGTTTTCCGAGCGGAGGTCAGCAATTTTAATCAAATCATAAAGCTTATTTAATGCTTGGGTTTCCATTTGATTTTACCTTAATAAAAGAGAAATCCTTTTAGATCGTTTCTAATTTTTTTCTTGAATTATGGAAAAAACAAAGATAATAAAGTTATTTTTATTGATTTTCTTCTTCTTGAATAGTGTTCTGCTTTTAGAGTCTCAGAACGTTTTGGAGGAAAAGTATAAGCTTGCTTTAACATTGGAGCGAAGTGGTAATTATGCTGAGGCCGAGGAGATATACATGGAAATTTATTACGCAAATAAATCAAACCTTAACTATTTCCTTGGTTTAGCTCGATGCAAAAAAGCTTTGAATAAATTTTCCGAACTGCTTCCACTAGTTGAAGAACAAATTCAAACAAGAAGAATCCTTGATTTATTTTTACTTTCAGGGGAAGTACATTGGAAAGTTGGTAATTTTGATAAAGCAAAAAACTATTGGAAAGATGCAATAAAACTTTTCTCGAAGGAAGACTCTACTTATATAAAGATTTCAAATCTTCAGAGTAATTTAAGACAATTCCAACTTGCAATTGAAACACTTTTGCTTGGGAGAAATAATTTAAAATCCGAGACTTTGTTTTACGAAGACTTAATTAAGCTTTATTTAATAACAAACAATTACGAAAAAGTTATAGATGAAATTTTAAGGCAATTTGAAACCAGTAATGATTTGAACTGGGCACAAGCAAAAATTACTTTGCTGATGGAGGTAAAAGAAGCAAGACAGCTTTTAGAAAATAAATTAAAAAAAGGTAAGACTGGTTTCGAAATTCAATACAAATACATCTACGCTTGGTTTTTATATTCTTCCAAAGATTTCGAAAGAGCTCTGAATACCTACAAAGAACTTGATGAACTTACAAAATCTAATGGTTATGAAGTTTACAGATTTGGTTATACTACGTTAAATGATGGGCAATACGAAGTTGCTTTAAAAGCTTTTGAATATATTATTTCTTTGGGGAAAAAGTCTACATATCTAACAAATGCAATTTACGGAATTGCCAAAGCTACTGATGCTAAATTCCTATCTAAAGGCAAGATTGAAATTTCAACTGTTAAAAGTGTATTAAAAAAATACGAGGAAGCTCTTAAAGAAATTTCAATTACTAATCCCATTTATTTCGAGATCAAATATCGTGTAGCACAGCTTTATGCTATGTTTTTGGGTGATTATTTAAATGCTGAGCAAATGCTTCTTGAAATTTCGAAGAATCGTACAAATCCCTATCTTTGGAAGACAATTTTGTTTTTGGGAGACTTGTATCTTTATCAATATCGATTTACTGATGCAGAAAAAAAATACAAGGAGGTTTTTTTGGCAACCCAGCGAAGCAAGACAATAGAAAATTATATTGCAACCTTAAAAATTGGCAAACTCAAATTTTATCAATCATTATTTGATTCAGCACAGTATTATTTTACAGTATTAATCGAAGAATCGCCCCCAGAAATTGCTAACGAAGCATTAGAGAGAAGTTTTACAATTGAAAAATTTAAGCAATACAATTTGGGCTTGTCTTTGTTAGCCCAATCAGAGCTGTTATTGGAGATGAACAAAGTCGACTCTTCTTTGGTTTTCTTGAACGAAGCAATAAAAAGGACCGAAGGGACAAATTTCGAAGAGTTTTTGACTATAAGTAAAATTAGAAACCTTGCTCAAAGAGAAATTAATAATTTATGTGAAATAGAATGTACCAAATTTCTTCAAAAATTCCCCAAATCAATTTATTTAGATGAAGCGATTTATTTTCTTGGCTATTCTCAATATCAGCAAAACAAAAACTTGGAGGCAATAAATACATTTACCGAGTTAATTACAAAATTCCCTCGCTCAATTTATAATCCTAAAGCTCGATTGCTAATCAATGATTTGAGAAAAAAGGAAAGTTAATTTAATATTCCTCTGTTTGTTCCCTTGTGATAGCTGCACCAAGTTGTATAAGTTTTCTATCTAATGATTCGTATCCTCTATCAATGTGGTAAATTCTTAGAATCTCGGTAGTGCCCTCCGCAATTAATGCTCCCAGAACAAGAGCCGCACTTCCTCTCAAGTCGGAACCCATAACTGTTGCACCAGTTAATTTTTTTCCACCATAAACAATTGCAGTGTTTTCACTCATTTCTATTTGTGCGCTTAATCTTTGCAGTTCAGGCACATGTTTGAAACGATCTGGGTAAATTGTGTCAGTTATTTTGGATACCCCAGTTGATTTTAACATAAAGGCAACCCATTGTGATTGCATGTCTGTTGGAAAACCAGGATAAACTGAAGTTGTAACATCAACTGGATTTGGTGGACCATCCATCTTTACAGTTATTTTGTCTTCATGAATATCGAATTCGCAACCAGCTTCTTCCATTTTTGAAATAATTGAAGTGATATGGTAAGGATTGCAAGATTCAATGGTAACTATTCCTTCGGTTATTGCACCAGCGATAAGTAGAGTTCCAGCTTCAATTCTGTCGGGAATGACGTTTTCAATTGTTGAATAAAGATCGTCCACACCTTCTATTTCTAATACGTTAGTTCCAATACCATCAATTTTAGCTCCCATTTTAGAAAGAAACTTTGCCAAGGCGGTGATTTCTGGTTCAATAGCAGCATTTGAAATAACAGTAGTTCCTTTAGCTAATACTGAAGCCATTAGAATGTTTCCGGTTGCTCCGACACTTGGAATATCTAAATGTATCTTTGCACCCATGAGCTTATTTGCTTTTGCAATTACATAACCCCCCTCGATATTAATTTCAGCTCCAAGTTTCTCCAGTCCTTTCAGGTGCAAATCGACTGGTCGCGGCCCCCAAGCACAACCACCAGGTAATGAAACTTTTGCCTTCCCGAATCTTGAAACCAAAGGTCCTAAGACATAAAAAGAAGCCCGCATTTTTTTAACATGTTCGTAGGGTGCCTCGAAACTTTTAATGTTTCTTGAGTCAATAAACAGTTCATTGTCGTTAAGTTCCGAGTAAATACCCATATCGTGCAGTAAGCGAGACATTGTCCAAACATCTCGGAGGTTTGGGACATTCTTAAGATGGTAAATCCCAGGAGATAGTATGGTTGCTGGCATCATTGCCAGAACACCATTTTTAGCCCCGGAAACTTTTACTTTTCCCCGAAGTTTTCTCCCGCCAGTAATAACAAATTTTTCCATATTGTTAGAGATTAAACATATAATTTAATCCCAATGAGAGGGAAGCAATTCTTGGGTTATAATTTGATTCTTGACTTAAAGCGCCAACAAGGTAATAATCAGCAAAAATAACAAAATTTAAATCTCCGATTACATCTTTGAAAATTGGAAGAGTTGCACCTACCCTAAGCTGAAGCATTGTGCTCATATCTTGAGTTTCAAGATTAATCGAAAAATTTTGGGTTATTCCCCACTTACCAGAAGAAGGAATTCCTAAATTTAAAGAAATAAGAAAGTTCGAAAATTCGAAGCCAGTTCCAATGTTAATATAATGAAACTCATTTGTCCAATTAATGCTGTAATTATTGTAAAGTTTGTATTTCATATAGGTAGATAAGTAAGATAAATCTGCAAAAAGCTTTGTGTTGCTACCAGCGAAACGGTATGAAAATTTAATTCCGAAGTCGGGTACGTTACTCAATTGAAAATCGTTTTTGATACCTTGAGGAGGTTCAACTGTATTTATACAACCTTTTCCAGTTATGAATATACCAAGTTGTATGTTTTTTAATTCATATAAGTCATCTTCAAAGTTTTGGGAATAAAGATGAAAGCTTGATAAAATAACTAATAGATAGAATAACTTTTGCATAATGACCTTTATTTGTTAACAAAGTCAATACAAATTTAAAAAATATTAGATCATTTGAGAAAAATTCTTAAAAGATTAATTTTAGTTGAGTGCTTTAGTATAGATTTCCAAATACTTTGGAATGATGATATTTTTTTCAAATTTAGTTTCAACTATTTTCCTTCCATTTTTACCTATTTTAGTCCTTAATTTATCATCTTTAAGCAATTTAATAGAAAAATGAAACAAGGCTTCGATGTCTCCAAATTCGCATAAGTAACCAGTAATGTCGTTTGTTATAAGTTCTTTTAAACCACCAACATCATAACAAACTACAGGAACTTCGCAACTTAAGGCTTCCAGAGCAGCCAAACTAAAACTTTCAGTTTGACTTGTCATTAGAAATAAATCTGAAATTGATAATAATTCTTGAATAGCCTTTTGTACTCCTAAAAAAATAACGTTCTTCGTAAGGTTAAGATTTTTAACAAGTTCTTCTATCTTTGGGGTATCTGGTCCATCTCCTACAAGAAGTAGTTTAGAAGGAATTTCCTTATTTATTTTTGCAAAAGCTAAGACCACGTCTGTTACTCTTTTAATTGGTCGAAAATTGGATATATGAATGACTATTTTTTCGCTGTCGTTTGCATAATTTCTTCGTAAATCGATATTATCTTTTCTTTGGTATTCATTTACATCTACGAAATTATGTATTACTTCAAAGGGTTTTGTGGGTGAGAATTCACTTTTGGTAATGTTATAAAGAAAGTGGGAAACGCTTGTAATGTAATCTGATTTGTTTAATGAATATTGTACAATCTTTCGATAATTTGGCTGAAACCCTACGATGGAGATGTCTGTGCCGTGTAAAGTTGTAATTACCTTTACATCAATACTGGGGTAAACAATTTCTTTAGCAAGAATACTACTTAAACTATGTGGAATTGCATAATGGCAGTGCACAATATCTAAATTTTCGATTTCTACGACTTCTGCAATTTTACTAGTTAAGGATAAAGTTAAAAGTGGAAATGTAAACAAAGGATAATCAATAGAATGATTAACACTATGGAAAAAGATATTTTCGTTAAATTTGTTAAATCTAAATGGTGGTGAATAACTAATTATGTGAACTTTATGACCAAGTTCTGCAAGTCCAAAAGCAAGTTCTGTAGCAACGATACCACTACCTCCAACAGTAGGATAGCATACTATTCCAATATTCATTTTTCCTTTACCTATGAAAAAATCAAATAAAACAGATGAATTTACAAATCAAAATTACAAAAGAACAATCGAAAAATCAATTTTATTTAAATATTTTGAAAAGAAATCCATATTTATTTCTCAAGCTTTTCCAGTTGAAAATTTGGATGGAGTCAGATCATTACTTCAAAAAGTGCGAGAAACATACTCTGATGCAAATCATCATTGTTTTGCCTATGTTCTTGGTTTTGAACGAAATATTTTCAAATACAATGATGATGGTGAACCAGCAGGAACTGCTGGGAAGCCAATTTACCAAACAATACAAAACTTTAACTTAACTGACGTGTTGGTTGTTGTTTCGAGATATTTCGGAGGCATAAAACTAGGAACCTCAGGCCTATTTCGAGCATATTATAATGCTTCGAGACTTGCTTTGGAAAATGCCAAAATCATCTATGTCCCAAGACAAGTTTTGGTTACCTTGGAAATTAGTTTTCCAGACTACAACAGAATAAAACAAATAGTTCATAAAGAGTTTATTTGTTTAGAGGAGGATTTTTCTGATGTTGTCAAGGTTTCTGGAAGAATACCATTAGAAACTATTAATGATTTTGTAAATAAAATAAATAATTTGCTTTCTCGGAGAATTAAAATAACAATTGGCAAACTATGAAAATTGTAAATACTGTTTCCGAAATGCAAGCAATCGCAAATAATCTTAAGAAAAGTGGAAAAAAGATAGTTTGCGTACCAACTATGGGTTATTTTCACGAGGGACATTTAAGTTTGATGCGATTAGCAAAAAATTATGGAGACATAGTAATAACGACTTTGTTCGTTAATCCAACGCAGTTTGGTCCTAACGAGGATTTTAATCGGTATCCTCGTGATTTTCAACGAGACTCAGAACTTGCAAATTCTGTCGATGTTGATTTTTTATTTGCCCCTTCTGTGGAAGAAATGTATCCCGATGGTTATTATACCAAAGTAATTGTGGATAAGTTTACAAATATATTTGAGGGGAAAAAACGACCGGGTCATTTTGATGGGGTTGCAACTGTTGTTGCAAAATTATTTAATGCAACTAAGCCAGATGTCGCTATTTTTGGGCAGAAAGATTTTCAGCAAACTTTTGTTGTTAAGCAATTAATAAAAGATTTGCTTTTTGATATCAAAATTGTTGTTGCTCCGATAGTTAGGGAATCAGACGGTTTGGCAATGTCTTCGAGAAATGTTTATCTTTCTGCTAGCGAAAGGAAAATTGCACCTGAAATATACAAGGCTTTGAGTAAAGCAGTTGATTCTATAAAAGATGGTGTTAGAGACCGCAAAGTAATAAATTCCATTGTGATTGAGTACTTAAGAAAGTTCCCTCAATTTTACTTAGATTATGTTTCGGCCGTTAATGCTGAAAATTTTGATGAACCTAAGGAATTTAAATCTGGCGACAACGTGGTCATTCTTGTTGCAGTTTATCTTGGGACGACAAGGTTAATTGACAATATGATTGTTACTGTTCCTTAGAACCCGTTTGCCTAAGCATATTATTCAAGTCATTAATAATCTCTAACAACTGGTTGTGGGAATAACCTTTATTCAGTACTACTTCTTCAATGGTTCCCCAAATAGGTTCACCACAAATAAGAAGCCTAATTCCCTTTTCCATAAAGTAGTTAACGCTTTCTGGTAACTTTGAAACCAAGTCTTCAATATTAGTTTCTTTGTTTATCACTGGATTTGTCCTTTTTTGAAGGAGAAAAAAATAATAAACCAATAAGTATGCCAAAAAAAATTGAAAAATAGGGGTTAGAGGTTATTGGGCAACTACCCATGTTACACCCAATAAAATAATAATATAAATAACCTAATATCCCGCCTAATGTTGCACCAATTAAAAGCTTTGCAAATGGATTCATCAAAACTCCACTAATTAACCATTTTCAATATTGGAATAATTCTTAAGAAAGTTATTAATTAATTATGCCAAGTTCCTTACCTACTTTAACAAATGCTTCTACAGCCTTTTCAATGTGATGTGGTTCATGAGCAGCGGAGAGTTGGACTCTGATTCTGTCTTTGCCTCGGGGGACAACTGGATAAGAAAATGCAATAACATAAATTCCGTTGTCGAGCATTTTATCTGCAAATTCAACAGCTATCTCAGAAGAGTTTGAGTACTTACTAAACATAATTGGGACTATAGGATGGTCACCAGCAATAATGTCGAAGCCCGCATCGGTCATCATTTTACGAAACATTTTAGTATTCGATTCGAGTTTATCACGAAGGTAAGTTGATTTCGAGAGCAAATCTATTGCTTTTATTGTTGCTCCTACAACCGAAGGAGCAACGGTATTTGAGAATAAATAAGGTCGGGCTTTATTTCGCATCCAATCAATTATTTCTTTTCTTCCAGAAATACAACCACCAGAAGCTCCGCCAAGTGCTTTTCCAAATGTAGTAGTAATGATATCAATTTTACCCATAACATTGTGATACTCGTGGGTTCCTCTTCCAGTTTTACCCATAAACCCAGAAGCATGGCTGTCATCAATCATGACGAGAGCGTCATATTTTTCGGCAAGTTCTACAATTTTAGGAAGATTTGCAATGTCCCCATCCATTGAGAAAACGCCGTCGGTAGCAATCAGCCGAAAACGACAATTTTGGGCTTCAATTAGACATCGTTCAAGCCCTTTTAATTCTTTACCTGTAGCCGGGTCTACAGTAATTTCGTTACTCATGTTATTGTGAGCGTAAATCCATCTTTGGGCTTTGGATAATCTAATTCCGTCTATTATAGAAGCGTGGTTAAGGGCGTCTGTTATTATTGCATCTTGTTCTGTCATAAGAGGTTCGAAAACAGCCCCGTTTGCGTCAAAACAAGATGAGAATAAGATCGTGTCCTCGGTTCCCAAAAATTCGCTAATTTTTCTTTCTAGCTCTTTGTGAATGTCTTGGGTTCCACAAATAAAACGAACTGAAGAAAGGCCAAATCCACGGTTGTCAATGGTTTCATGGGCAGCCTTAATTAATTCAGGATGTGAAGATAATCCAAGATAATTGTTTGCACAGAAATTTAAAACTTTCTTCCCACGAACAATAATTTCAGGACCTTGCTGGCTTTCGATTATTCTTTCATGCTTATAGAGTTTTTGCTGTTCTAACTTTTTTAACTCTTCAGATAGATACTCTTTGATTTTTCCGTACATAACTAACTCCAATTTAGTTTTTCTATGAACAGCAAATTTAAAATTTTATCTTCATAAAATATTCCTTTTTGTTATGGACTATTAATTATCGAAGAAATATTATTAGTAATTTAGTTTTTTAAAAAAAGGTTAGAAAATGAAAGGTAAACAGTCGATGTTGTTAGTTTTATTATTATTTTTTTCATTAACCCTCTCGATTTTCTGCAAAACGCAATTCCAATTTAAATCGCTGGATGAAAGAATACCTATTGACCCTAAAATCAAACATGGAACTTTATCTAATGGGATGAAGTATTATATTAAATATAACAAAAAACCCGAAAAACGTGCAGAATTAATGCTTGTCGTTAATGCTGGAGCAATTTGTGAAGACCCCGACCAAAATGGTCTTGCACACTTTTGCGAACATATGGCTTTTAATGGAACTAAAAATTTTCCTAAACAAGCACTGGTGGATTATCTCGAGTCGATTGGTATTAAATTCGGTCCAGAACTTAACGCTTTCACTTCTTGGGATGAAACTGTGTATATGCTTCAAATTCCTACAGACAGCTTAGAACAGTTTTTAAAAGGTTTTCAAGTGCTCGAGGATTGGGCTCATAATGTTTCCTATGAAAATACAGAAATTGATAAAGAGCGAGGTGTTGTTATAGAAGAGTACCGACTTGGGCGTGGTGCAGATGATAGGGTGGAAAGAAAGCATAACAAAATACTATTTTATAACTCAAAGTATGCAATACACGATGTTATTGGAGATACAAACATCTTGAGGAACTCAAGCTATGATGTTATTAAGCGCTTCTACAAAGATTGGTATCGTCCTGATCTGATGGCAATTATTGCTGTTGGAGATTTTGATGTTGCAGAGGTTGAAAAGATAATAAAACAAAATTTTTCGCGGATTCCTAAAGCAAAAAAGCCAAGAAAGAGAAATTACGAAATGATTCCACCACACAAAGATGTTTTTGTTTCTATAGCTTCGGACAAAGAGCTTTCTTTTCCAAGGGTTGAAATAAACTTTAAGGGTGGAAAAATCCAAGATGGAACATTCAGGAATTACCGCGATAATTTGCTGAACCAAATTTTTACGACTATGCTTAATTTTCGATTAAATGAATACCTTCGCAAAGAAAATCCGCCCTTTAAGTTTTTCACATTTTCTGGATATCAACCTTTAGGTAGAGAAAATAGTTCATTTGTGATGTTTGCTGGGGCTATTGGCAATGCTGTTAATAAATGCATAGAAACCTTGCTACTCGAAGCTTTTAGGGTTTATCAACATGGATTTACCTCGACAGAATTTGAGCGCGCAAAGAAAGAAATTCTTAGAAAATATGAATCTATGTATAACGAGCGAGAAAAAAGTGAATCAATTAACTATGCTTTCGAATTAATGAGAAACTTTCTTCAAGGAGAATCAGTACCCGGAATTGAACTTGAGTACGAGCTTGCCAAGATGTGGCTTCCGGATGTTAAGTTAGATGAAGTAAATTCTCTATCCAAGAAATTCATCAAAAAAGAGAATACTGTAATTGCGATAAGTCTTCCAGAAAGACCAGATGTTGTTGTTCCAAATGAAGATGAAGTTAAGAGAATGTTCTTTGATATTTCCAATAGAAATATTGAACCTTACGTGGACATAGTACCAACAAAACCTTTGTTTAACAAGAAAGTCACTGAAGGAAGAATATTGCAAGAAAAACAATTAAAGAACTTTGATGCAGTTGAGCTGAAACTTGATAATGGTGCTACTGTTGTATTAAAGAAAACGGATTTTAAGAATGATGAAATTCAATTTTCTGCATATAGTTTGGGTGGTTTATCCCTTGTCGACACCGAAGAATATTATAATGCTTCATACTCAGAGGAAATCATTAGTGAAAGTGGAATTGGTCAATTTAATCAAACTGAATTGGAAAAGTATCTTTCAGATAAAGTTGTTAGATTACGTACTGGGATTTCAGATTACTTTGAATTTTTGAATGGTTCAGCCTCCCCCAAGGATTTAATTACATTATTCGAATTAATTAACCTTACCTTTACTGAACCAAGGATAGATAAAGAGGCTTTTAGTTCTCAAAAACAACAAATACTGTCCAACATTATGGACTCGAAGAACAGGCCCGAAAAAGTCTTTCGAGATTCAATTCAATGTTATTCGTGGAACTGGCATCCTCGCAAACTACCGTTGACCGAAAAAGATATAGAAAAGTTTAACATGAATAAAATGTATGATTTTTTTGTAGAAAGGTTTTCAGATCCATCTGATTTTGTCTTTATTTTCGTTGGAAATTTTGATTGGGATACGATAAAATCTTTTGTTAAAAAATATATTGGTTCTATTCAAACGCAAAATATAAAAGAAAACTGGAAAGACGACGGTGTTGTTCCGTTCAAAAATAAGATTGAAAAAAGTTTCAAGAAAGGGATAGAAAAGAAAAGTTATGTTCGATTAATCATTAATGGGAAGTTTGATTGGTCTTTGCGCGAAAGATTTTTGACAAGAGCTTTAAACGAAATTCTGGATATTAAGTTGCGAGAGGTTCTAAGGGAAGAAAAAGGAGGAACTTATGGGGTCGGTGTTTGGTTTTCTCCCTATTTTATTCCGAAGAGTTTCTATACTTTAAATGTTACATTTGGATGCAACCCCGATAGGGTAGAAGAATTAACCAAAGACGCAATAGATGTGTTAGTTGATATTTCTTCAAATAAACAGAAAGAAATTTATTTAACAAAGGTAAAGGAAATTTTGAGAAGAGAGTTGGAAGTGGACCAAAAAGAAAATTCATTTTGGATTCAAAAGATACACCAATATTATTTCTACAACGACCCTGAAAATTCTGTTGATTTATGGAAAGAATACATTGATAATTTGACCTCTGATGATATTCTTCAAATTGCCAAAAAATATATTAATTTTAGTAATTTCGCCAAATTTGTTTTATATCCAGAAAATTAAAATTGATTTTGTTTCACAAAAATAATTAAATATGGTTACTCCAATTGATGAATTAGCAAAAAGAGTTCACGAAGCAAAAGATTTTGTAAAGTCGAAAAGTGGAATAGAACCGTTTATTTCAATTATTTTGGGGACTGGTTTAAACGATTTATCTAATTATATTGAAGTAGAAACAGAGATACCTTACGAAGAAATTCCCTATTGTCCAGTATCCACAGTAGATTTTCATCATGGAAAGCTACTTTTGGGAAAACTTGCTGGTAAAAACATTATTGCCATGCTTGGTAGGTTTCATTATTACGAGGGTTATTCCATTCAAGATATTACTTTCCTTGTTCGTGTAATGAGGTTGCTTGGCGCGAAAATATTAATTGTGTCAAATGCTTGTGGTTCTTTGACTCAATATATTCCTAAGGGTTCAATTATGATAATTGATGATTACATCAATCTTTTGGGTACGAATCCATTGATTGGTTACAATAAAGAAATCTTTGGGCCAAGGTTTCTTGAAATGAGCGAACCATATTCAAAAAGATTGATTGAATTAACGGAAAAAATAGCTTTGGAAGACAAGATAAAGGTCTACAAAGGTGTTTATGCTGCTGTTCCTGGACCTACACTTGAAACACGTGCCGAAGCAAAATTTATTCGTTTAATTGGAGCAGATGTTGTGGGAATGAGCACAATTCCCGAGACAATTGTAGCAAAGCAAATGGGAATGGAGGTTCTAGGCTTTTCGGTGGTTACCGATGAGGTTTATCCAATTCCCTTACCCCCTATCAATGTTCAAGAAATTCTCGATACTGCTTCCAAAACAGACAAAATACTTAGTCGTTTAATTTATAGAGTAGTAGGTAAAATTTAAAATTTAATGAAGAGTTCAGCTGGATTGCTTTTGTTTATTATTATTTTCTCAATTTTCTATTCCTGTAAGAAGGAAGAGTCTATATTGGAGGGTGAAACACCTCCAAGGTACTTTTACATAGTAACTTCGGACCAACCAAATTCAGTTAAATTATTTGAATTTCCTTCTAAAAAAATCATTGACGAAGATGTATACTTTTCGCGAAACGGATCCAAACTTGATGATATTTCACAAATCATCGAGTACCGAGGTTATGTTTTTTTGTTTCAAAAGCAATCCTTTAAAATTTCAATTGTAACTGCTGATAGTTTTAAATTAGTTGCTGAGCTGGATTGGAAAACCCATCAGCTAGAACCATCAAGTATTTCCTTTGTTAACGCAACTACTGCTTTTATTTCTTTTCAAGATACAGCATTAGTATCGGTATTAGACCTTACCAATTTTAAATTAGCTAAAAATATTAACGTAGCATTTCCAATTTACTACCTTGACAATGCAAGTTTCTATGTTTTAGGTTTATCTTTACAATCTGGGGATTTGATTGTAATAGATTCTCGTACTTACACAATTTCAAACACAATCTATACCGGTGATCGTCCCTTGGCTTTAGCTTTTAATCAAGAAAGAAACGAGATATTTGTACTATGTGTAGGAAAAGGAAAAATTGATACTTCGAGTTACAAGACAAATGCAAAACTAATTGCGTATAAATTTCCAGATTTTAGCAAATTTCTTGAAACAGACATAAATGTTGGTTCAATAAATGCACAAACTATAATTCCAACAGGAATTGTTGTACCCGGTCGATATTTTGGAATTATTACTACTCTTTCTGGATTTTTTCGTTTTAGCCTAACAAATCCAAAGCTCATTCAAAAGTACATAGTTGGTGAATTTTTCAATCTTCTTTATGATTACAAAAGAGACCAAATAATTGCAGTATCGAAAAGTGGGAATATCTCGACTATTTATCTAATTAATCCCACAAACATTTACGTAATCTCCAAAATTATTTTCAATAAAGATATTTTACTTATATTTCCCAAATAATGAATCTTTCTCAACACTTTTTAAATCTGGACTCGCTTGTTGAATTAAGTAATAAATTGAATTCAAGTCGAAATTTGGAATTTATTCTAAACACGATTTTATTAAGCTTAATGGGTAAGCTTGGTTTTTTTCGTGGTGGTTCCTTCATCTGTCACAAAGGAAAAATTATTCAAGAAATTGTTGTGAAAGGTAGTTTGGATCGGAGTGTTGTAAACTTCTTTGCGCAGGATATTTGTCGTTATGGAGAGATAGATAAGAAAGTTCAAGTAATATTTTCGGAAAATTTTTTACACATAATTCTTCCATTTACAAATGAGGATTTTGTATTATTAATTTTAGAATCAAGATTTAAAAAATCTGATTTTACAACTGAGGAAAACCATTATTTACAGCTCGTATCCAATATGGCAGCAAATGCATTGGAAATTGCTTCGCACTATCAAAATTTATATAGAACAAATATTGAATTGCAAAAACGGAATCAACTTCTTTCAACTTTGTTTGAAATAAACAAGGATTTTAGCTTTTATTTTAACAAAGAGCAGATAATCTCACAACTTAGGTATCGGATTCTTGGCCAACTTTTAGTGAATAAATTTGCCGTTTTTTACAAAGAAAATGACACTATTGTCGAGTTGCTAAACACTTTGAATTTCGTTCCTCAAATCAATGTTTTAAGCTCACTTTTCCAATTCGGTTGCCTTACTTTTATTGATGACAGTCCAGTTACTATTCCGGAAGTATTAAAAGAATTTCTTACTCAAAATCAGATTCAAATAATTTCCCCAATGAAATTTCAAAACATCACTCGTGGAGTCCTTTTACTTGGGAAAAAATACACCAATCAACAATATACGGAGGAAGATTTAAACTTCATCGAAGCTATTGGTAATACAGTGATTCTTTCAATCGAGAATTTTAGGCTTCTCCAGGAAGAAATAAAGAAAAAAAATATTGAGAAAGAGCTGCAACTTGCCCTTGAAATTCAACAAAATCTTTTACCCAAAGAATTACCAAAATCGGAAAATTTTGATTTATGGGGCATTAGCATTCCAGCCAAAATAGTTGGAGGGGACTATTTTGATTTCATTCAAACTAACCACAATAAGTTGTATCTTGCAATAGCCGATGTGTCTGGTAAAGGGATACCAGCATCCTTACTTATGGCAAATGTGCAATCTACCTTAAGAATTTTAACAAAAATGAACTTATCATTGTTTGACATAATCAATCATATAAACAGCATTGTATATAAAAATACTACCTCAGAAAAATTTATTACTTTCTTTTTGGGTGAATTAAACATTCAAACATTAGAATTTAAGTATATTAATGCAGGTCACAATCCACCTGTTTTATTTAGGAAGGAGACTGGGGAATATATTTACCTTACCAAAGGTGGTTTGTTTCTTGGATTTCTTGACAGTCCGGTGGATTATGAAATAGGTTGCATAAATTTGATGAAAAACGATTTACTCTTGCTTTATACTGATGGGGTGATAGAATGCGAAAATCAAAATCAAGTTGAGTTTGGAATCAAAAAACTAGAAGAGTTTATCGGATTAAATCATTTTAAAATATCAAAAGACTTGTGTAATTTATTGTTAGAAGAAGTAATCGATTATTGTGGTACAAACGAATTTAAAGACGATTTTTCACTAGTTGTTTTGAAAATAAAATAAATAAGACCGAAATTTGTTTTTACTACTTTGTTAAATGAGATTTTTGATAATGTTAGGTTAAAGTTTATGGAAAAAAAACAATTTTTTTTCTACTTCAGTTTTACCTGGTTTTTTCTATTAATAATGGGGTTTATGGCTACAAATGCATTTGAGGCAAAATCGAAATTTAATCCAATTAAGTTCGAAATTGATTCGCTTGAAAATGGGCTGAAGGTTATTTATTGTGTGGATAAAACTGCCCCTATTGTTGCTACAGTTGTTCATTACAAGGTAGGGTCCCGAGACGAAATGCCAACAAAAACTGGCTATGCACACTTTTTTGAGCACTTAATGTTCGAAGCAACTGAGAACATTCCACGAGCATCTATTGACAAATACGTCCAAGAAGCTGGTGGAACATTAAATGCACACACCTCATACGACGAAACCGTTTACTATTTCAAATTGCCATCGAACTATCTTAATCTCGCATTATGGATTGAATCCCAAAGAATGAGGATGCTGAAAGTAGATAGTATTGGAGTAAATACGCAAAAAGGGGTTGTTATTGAAGAATTGCGGATGAGATACGATAATCAGCCATATGGAACAATGCTTATGAAAATGTCCGAAAAATTGTTCGAAGGTAGTTCTTATGGTTGGGCAACGATAGGATATATTGAACACCTCGAAAAAGCTACGATAGAGGACTTTAAAGGCTTTTATGACAATTTTTACAAACCAAATAATGCCATTTTAGTCATTGTTGGTGATATAGACATTGCGGAAACTAAGAAGTTGGTTCGTACTTATTTCGGCATTCATCTACCATCACCTCCTCCTTTTAGAAATCCTTTTGCACTTAAACCCTTAACCCAAAATTTCGAAGAAGTTGTAAAGGATCCTAAAGCTCAACTTCCAGCAATGTTTATTGGTTTTCGTGGGCCCAAGATAGGAGATGCAGATTACTATGCTATGGGAATTCTGTCTGATATTTTAGCTAGTGGCGAAAGCTCTCGCCTTTATCAAAGACTAGTTGACAAAGAACAGATAGCTGTTGCAGCTAGTATGTTCCCATTATCTTTGGAATATGCAGGTGGAATTATTTTCTACGCAGTTGTTCATCAAAACAAAAGTCTGAAAAAAGCAAAAGATATTTTATTCGACGAAATTATGAAAATTGCAAAAGAAGGTGTAACAGGCGAGGAATTAACTAAAGCGAAAAATATTACAGAAGCACAATTTATTTCAGAGAAAAAAAATGTCTTGGAGAAAGCTTCTACACTGGCAAAATATCAAGCTTACTTTAATGATCCAAAGTTGATTAATACGGAACTTGAGAAATACCTTGCTGTTTCTCAAGATGATATTAAAAGAGTCGCGAGCAAGTTCCTTTCAAATTCATATCATGTAGTTTTATATTATCATCCAAATGGTTATTCTGATTAACAAAGGTGGAAAAATGAGATTATCTTTTGGTTTGTTTTTATTTTTTTCAATTTTATTAACACATATTATGACTGCAGGAGAAAAAATTGATATTTCAAGGAAACCAGAACCATTGCCTGAAAAGGAATTTACATTTCCAAAATTTGAAGAGGCAAAACTCTCAAACGGAATGAAGTTGTTTATTGTCGAAGACCATGAACAACCAACTTTTGGCTTTAGAATACTTATACCTGGTGGTTCAGCTTACGATGGAGATAAACCTGGTTTAGCTGAGCTTGTTGCCGAAATGCTAACAAAAGGTGCCGGTAAAATGACTGCTTTCGACATCGCTAACAAGCTCGATGGGGTTGGTGCTGAACTTAACATCTCGGCTAATCCAGATCATTTTGTAATTTTCGGTTCATGTATTGTTAAGCACATACCCATTTTGCTTGATGTTTTGTCACAAATTATTTCGAATCCAACCTTTCCTAAGGACGAATTCGATAAGTTAAAACAAAGAGTTATTTCAGCAATAAAAAGTGAAAAGTCGAGGGCATTAACTGTTGCTTCTGCACTTTCCAAAAAAGTGTTATATGGGGATAAACATCCTTACGGTGTGAAAAAAACCGAAGAAAGTATTGAAAAAATTTCCCTCGATGATGTTAAAGTTTTCTTTAATAAATTTTTCAAACCCGACCATGCAACTTTAGTAATTACCGGAGATGTAAAAGAGAAGGAAATATTGCCTTATTTTGAAAAGACTTTTGCAAACTGGAAAAAAGGAAAATTACCCCCCCTTTCTCTTCCTCCTACAAAACCTGAACCTTTAGGGGTTTATTTTGTTGAAAGACCAGCTTCGGTTCAATCATCGATTATCCTTACCACCCCAACAGTTGAAATTACACATCCCGACTACGATGCTTTAGACGTTGCAGCCAGCATTATGGGATCTGGTTTTGCTGGTAGGTTGTTCAGAACTTTAAGAGAAACTTACTCATATACTTATACACCCTTTGGATTTCAGACTTCATCGAAATTCGCTAATCGCTTTGCCTGTGGTGCTGAAGTTAGGAATCCAGTAACCGACTCAGCAATTGATGTAATCAAGGAACAACTTAATCTGCTTGCAAATGAGCCACCAAGCGATGAGGAGCTTAACAGAATAAAGAAAGTAAAAGTTGGAAATTATTTGATGTCTTTCGAAAATTCAGATTTTATTGCTAGTCTCGTTCAAAATGCTCACTTTTATGGAAAGCCAATTTCTTACTTAAAAGAGTACCCAAAAATAATAAATATGCTTACTCCATACGATGTTCAAAAGGTTGCTAAAAAATATATGCACCCTGATAAAGCATATATTGTAGTTGTTGGAAATGCGGAAGTTAAAGATAAACTTGAAAAGTTTGGTAAGATTTTTGTTTACGACTTGGATTTAAACCCTGTCTCTGGAGAAAAGGGGAAATTTGAAACCGTTAGTCTAAAAGCAGAAGATATTATATCGAAATACATAAATGCACGTGGAGGAATGGGGCTTTCTTCGAACGTTAAAACGGTTTTAATTGAAAGCAAGGCTGTTCTTTCGGTACAAGGGCAGAGTTTAGAGGGGAAAATTGTTGATAAGATAAAATCTCCTTTAAACCGCTATCAACTTGTTGACTTTGGAATGTTTCAAAGTGAAGTTTGGTTAAAAAATGATAAGTCTTGGGCTAGAGTACAGGGACAGACCGAAGAACTAAAAGAGAGAGAAACCGATAAAGTGATATTTGATGTTGCTGTTTTAAAGGATTTTGATGTTTTCTTAAGGAAGTTCAAAGCAGAAATTCTCGGAAAACAAGATAACAACATCCTTGTAAAATTCAAATCACCCAGTGGTTACGAAGCGACGGTTTATTTCGATTCCAACACATTTTTAATTAATCAAATTGAGGCGACAGAAGATACTCCGCAAGGTCCAATACCAATTACCACAAAATTTCTAAAATGGGGCAATTTTGATGGGTTTAAGTTTCCCATAAAGCAAAATAATTCAAATCCGATGTTTTCTGTAGATTTAGAAAACCAAATTAGACTAAATGTTGAATTTGATGACTCTGAGTTTCAACCATTAAATTAATTCCCTTGAAGTTGATTAAGGTAAATTCTTTTGCAAAAGGGGCTCTAGAGCCCCTTTAAATTCATTGTTTGATTGATATCAAGTTGAATAAATAAAAAAGCTGACATTTTTGCCAGCCTGATTTATTTTTAGTTAATGGTTACATTTCGTCAATGGAGGTTCTTCTAATTCTTCGGAGAGTTTTCATTCTTTGCATTCTCTTTTCAACGGAAGGCTTAACATATGCAGTTTTTCGTTTGTAATCGCGAAGCACACCACTTTTTTCAAATTTTTTTTTAAATCTTCTAAGCGCCTTGTCAATGTTCTCATTAGATTGTAGGACTACACCAATCAATTTACTTCTCCTTAAATATTGTTGAACATTCTATTTTTGCAGGTTTTCAATCAATTTTTTTTCGTTATTTTTTTGAAATAAGACAACAATTGCATTCATTCCATTGCTTATAGTGACTTTTTCTCGAACTATACCGACATCTTGCCAAATAGGATGGTATATGATGTCTCCAACTTGGTAATTTTCGTGGATATCATATTTTTTTGCATCTTCTATCGAAATATTTAAAACAGCTTTCGATTTATCGAGATCGTTTTCTATTAAGTCTAGATTAAGCAATTGCATTTGCCGACTTCGAGTGCATCGAGCCCATTGCATGCGACCTTGTGGGGTTTCAACTGGTTCACCCACAAGTTCATGTTTTGTTTCTTTCATAACAAAAGGGGAGTAAACTGTTACATACTTTGTTCTTCGAGACTTTTTTACTCTTGGCATAATTAAAAAATTATAAAAAATAAAATGCAAAATTACGAAAAAACTAAGTATTTTGCAAATCTTATCTTTTGTATCTCTTAAATTTATGACTGTATGTATTCCTTCAGTTTTTTTATTACCGGTATAGGTGTTGGGTCGACATTGTTCTCCAAAGCGAGATAAAAACTCGTCCAATCGAGTAAATAGATTAGATCGAACATTCTGAATAAAAATTCATTTTCAGAACTTTCCAATAATTCCGTTTCCAAATCTTTATTAAACACAGAAAAAACTGCTTCAATTCTTTTTTTGTTTTTTGGATGGTCATTTGGATCTTTAAGCAAAATCATTTTGATTTTACCTACTAAATCTGCAGGGTGGACGAATGAATTGATTTCATTATGATTCATTTCTGGGATGAGGCCACAAAATGCTAGGTTCTTTGAATTTTCTTGGATTTGTGCTTTAAATCGTAAAGCAACTGGGAACATTGTTTCTTCTGTGGAATATATTACAACTATTTTATTTTTTATTGCTTTAGCTAAATTAATTGCTTGGTTAAATTCGAAATTAGAATAATCTAAGGATTTTTTACTTAAAAATTCATATAGTTTTTTTAGCAAGTTAATCATATTTGCATAGTCTTTTTCATTTCCAATCGACTTGATTAACGTTAATAACAATGTAAAGAAGGAATAACCCAATGCTTCTCTTGGTTGTAAACCTTTTGGAATTTGGATGAACTCAAATCCATCCCTAATCATTAATTCAACCAATTTGCCCCCACTAGTGATGCCAATAATATTATTTGTTATGTTTTTTGCTGTTGAATAGGCTTCCAGGGTTTCTTCGGTGTTACCAGAGTAGGAACTGACAATCAAATTAGTTTCATAATTGATAGATTTCATGAGTTGGTAATTTCTATTTGTAAATATCTCTGCACCATTAAATTTTGAGTTTCTAAAAAAACTTTGTAGTAAATCCCCTGCAATTGCAGAACCCCCCATCCCTAAAAGAATGAATTTTTGGTGTTTATTTGGAAAATAAGGTGAATTACTACAAATTTTAATTGATTCAAGTATTTGATTTGGAAAGTCTTTTAAATGTTGAAACATGTTGGAACCGTCTAAAAGTTTGACTTTTTCGTTAAAATTCATAATTTACCATGTTATTTTTGTAATTCAAAATACAAAATTAGCAAGGGAATGCTTTAATGGGTTTACAGAGATTTAAGATTGATTGGCTATTAATATTTCCTGTAATTGTTTTAATGATCTTTAGTATTTTAGTTGTATATAGTTCCAGTGCTTTTTATGCGGAATATAAGTTTGGTGATTTCGACATTGTTTTTTGGAAACATTTACGAAACGTTTTATTATCTTTTTGTTTGATGGTTGTGTTTTCAGCTATTAATTATAAGTTTTTATTAAAAATAACCAAATTTTTGCTTTTTTCCTCCTTGGTTCTTTTAGTTTTAGCTTTGCTCTTTAGCCTTCCAATTAAAGGCGCAACACGATGGATAGACTTAGGAATTGCGAATTTTCAACCATCAGAGCTTGCAAAGCTTGCATTAATAATTTACATTTCCAAACTTTTAACTGAAAGGAGCACTTTAAAAGATGAATTTCTTTTTGTACCTTTTCCAATATTTTTATGGATTTTTATTTTTTGTTTATTAATTGCTTTACAACCAAACTTCTCCAATGCAACTATTATTTTGGTAATATCTATTATACTACTTTTTATTGGTAAAATTAAGTTCAAATATATCCTTCGATTTACGCTTATAATGATTATACTTGGGTCTATTTATGGAATTTCGGAATCTTATAGAATGAAAAGGATAACTGGTTTTATTGACTTTATTACTGCAAAATCAACGAACAATGTTACTTACCAAAGCAATCAAGCATTAATTTCAATTGGTACTGGCGGTATTTTGGGTTTAGGACCTGGAAAATCACAACAAAGTAAGCTTTTTCTACCGGAATCTTATGGCGATTATATTTTTTCAATAATTGGGGAAGAATATGGTTTTGTTGGTTTACTTTTTGTTTTAACACTTTTTATTATTATACTTTTTAGGATTTTTTTGATAGCAAAAAATTGCCAAGATCCATTTGCTTTTTTCTTGGCTTCTGGTATTCTAATAACTATTTCGATTTACGCTATTGTCAATTCTTTCGTAAACATTGGTTTTCTTCCTACAACTGGGTTACCAATGCCTTTCATTAGTTACGGTGGTAGTTCAATAATTTTCTATGGTATAGCAATTGGAATTATCCAAAACATTTACTCAAACATAAAATCTGAAGAATATGAATAAAGAGAAACATATTTTGTTTTTTGAAATAAAATATATATATTTGCTTTTTAAATTATCAAAATTATGGGGTGGTTTTTAAGGTCAAAAAATAATATAGAAGCAGATAAACCGAAGGACATGCCCGACGGACTTTGGACTAAATGTCCTTCTTGTAGTGAAATTATTTTCAAAAAGCAGCTCGAAGAAAATCTTTTCACTTGTCCCAAGTGTAATCATCATTATCGCATAGGTGTATCTGAATACATTAGCATAATCCTTGATGAAAATAGCTTCGAAGAGATTAATTCAAAAATAACCTCTGCTGACCCATTAAATTTTTTCGATACAAAGTCGTATGTAGAAAGGATTAAAGAAGCCAGAAATTCTTCTGGTACCAATGAAGCATTGGTTACTGGAATAGGTAAAATTAATAATCACGCTGTTGCCGCTGGTTTTATGGCATTTTCGTTCATAGGAGGAAGTATGGGTTCCACCGTCGGGGAAAAATTTTATCGCTTAGCTAGGGTAAGCTTGGAAAGGAAAATTCCTTTGGTAATTGTATGTGCCTCGGGTGGCGCTAGAATGCAAGAAGCCGCGTTATCATTAATGCAAATGGCAAAAACGTCTGCTATTCTTACAGAACTTTCTGAAAATGGTATTCCATATATTACGATTCTAACCGATCCAACAACTGGCGGTGTTACTGCATCATTTGGTATGCTTGGAGATATTACAATTGCTGAGCCTGGTGCTTTGATTGGATTTGCTGGTCCCAGGGTAATTGAACAAACCATTAAGAAAAAATTGCCTCCAAATTTTCAACGTTCGGAATTTCTTTTGGAAAAGGGTTTCGTCGACATGGTCGTTCCTCGAAAGGAACTTAAATCAACCTTAACTAGAATTCTTGAATGGTTTTTAAATTAAAAGTAATAGCTTTTGTTCTAGTTTT